>Ga0208130_1000857_pt1 | contig 15219 bp, 13 predicted proteins | sample ETNtaG_31_FD_185771 | JGI IMG/M metagenome (GOLD analysis project Ga0208130, IMG submission 185771) | Marine microbial and viral communities from oxygen minimum zone, Eastern Pacific Ocean - ETNP201310SV78 (SPAdes) (version 2) | ecosystem: Environmental > Aquatic > Marine > Oceanic ...
TCCTGCTTTTTCTAACAAATTTAGACAATCTTCTTGAATAAGATTTTGTTTATCACTGGAAGGGAGTCCATTTGGCTTTTTGTAAAAAAATTTTGTGTTTGGCTCGATAGTTAGTTGATAATAAGAAATATGCTCCGGTGATAAATCAATAATCTTTTTTATGTCATTTTTTGCCATTACTCTGCTCTGATTTGGCAATCCAAACATTAAATCTATATTGACAGATTCGAACTTAACTTCATTTGCTGTCTTAAAAACAGACTCAATATCTTTTAGGCTATGATCTCTGCCGATTGATTTCAATAATTTCTCATTAAAGGTCTGTGCACCTATTGATAGACGGTTAATACCTATTGATCTATATTCCATGAGTTTTGCTTTTTTTATCGAGCCTGGATTAATTTCCATTGTAATCTCACAATTGCTCTCAATATCAAAATTGGTATTAATTGAATCAAATATTTTTGCGATGCTAATTGGATCAAATAAGTTTGGTGTTCCTCCTCCAATAAAAATTGTCTTTAGCTTAGAATGTTTAAATTTTTTTGCTTCATTTTCTATATCTTTTGTGATCAGTTTTGTATATGTGATTATCTTAGATTCATCATTTAAGACATGTGAATTAAAATCACAATATGGGCATTTTGACCAGCACCACGGCAAATGAACATATATTGAGGATGGGTGAGAAAACATTATAAATTTTCTTATAAAGATATAAGATTATCTTCTGTGAGCTGATCTATCAGTAGTTTCATAGCTTGACCTCGATGGCTATATTCATTTTTTTCACGCACGGATAATTCAGCTGACGTCTTATCGAGTTCTGGAATAAAAAAAATTGGATCGTAGCCAAATCCCTTATCACCCGATTTTTCACTGCATATTATTCCATGCCATTGAGTTTCAATTAATACTGGATTTGAAGTGTCATTGGGATCTAAATATATTAGAGAACAATGAAAATATGCTTTTCTATTTTTTTCTTGCGTCATTCTGTCTAATAGAAGATCAATATTTTCGTCATCATTTGATTCATCTCCAGCATATCTTGCAGAGTATATTCCTGGCTCACCATTCAGCGCATCAACTACCAGACCAGAGTCATCGGCTATAATTGGGTAATTTGTATATGAAGCCAAATGCATCGCCTTTTGCAGTGCGTTTGACTTAAAGCTATCACCAGTCTCCAGAATCGACTCTATCTCAAGCTCTTCTTGTGAGATCAGTCGGCAATTGAAAGGATCGAAATGCTTTCTGATCTCCTTAAGCTTGCCTTTGTTGTTTGTTGCGACAACAATTTTATTTTCATTTACTCTGGACACATCTATCCATATTTTAGTTTGATGATAATAGTTGTTTTTGATGCAAGGTTATTTCTTTTATGCCTTTCTTTGCATAATTCAACATCAATGCCAATTGATCATTGTTAAAAGATCCGCTTTCTGCTGTTCCCTGAATCTCAATAAATTCATTATCTTCGGTCATGACAATATTCATATCTGTGTCAGCCTGACTATCCTCATTGTAATTTAGATCCAAAATTACTTCATTCCTATAAATTCCTACAGAAATTGCTCCGATGAATTTTTTTATCGGGTCAGGATCTATATTTCTGTCATCAAACAAAGTATTTACTGCTCTTTTCAGAGCGATAAACGCACCGTTTATTGCAGTAGTTCTGGTTCCTCCATCTGCCTGAATTACATCACAATCTAATATGATGGTTCTCTCACCAAGAGCTTCGAGATCAACTGCGGCTCTGAGAGATCTCCCGATTAGTCTCTGTATTTCAAGAGTTCTGCCGCCTTGCTTTCCTTTCACAGATTCTCTCATGTTCCTCTGACTTGTGGATCCTGGTAGCATGCCATATTCAGCTGTTACCCAGCCATGTCCCTTATTTTTCATCCACTTCGGTACATTGTTTTCAATTGTGGCGGTACATAATACTCTGGTATCACCAAATGAAGCGAGCACACTAGCTTCTGAAGATTTAATAAAGTCTAGTTTAAAATCAATGTTTCTGAGTTGATCGGGTTTTCTGTCATCTATACGCATTATTATTTTCCTTCAATTTAGAGACTTTAACTTACTGCGCTTCATTATAGTTAAATTTATATTCATAAAGATCATTATTGATGAAATAATAGTGCACTATTATAAAAGTGAACTTGATAATTACTAATGAATGCAGCTTCAAAATTATTCGTGATTTCTGCTCCATCAGGTGCAGGTAAGACAACATTAGTAAAATCCCTTATCAAGGGCAATGAAAATATAAAATGTTCAACTTCTTATACGACAAGATCCCCCAGAATAAATGAAAAAGAAGGGGAAGATTATTTTTTTGTTAGCAAAGAAGAGTTTATGCAACTTAAAAATAATAATAAGTTTATTGAACATGCGAAAGTTTTTAATAACTACTACGCAACAAGTAGAGAGGAAATTGAAAAAATTTTATTTCAGGGTGCACATGCTATTTTGGAGATAGATTGGCAAGGCGCTAGACAAGTTCGACAGTCCATTCCGGAATGTGTCTCTATTTTTATCCTGCCCCCATCAAAAGATGAACTTCGAAAGCGATTAATTAATAGAGCAACCGATGACCCAAAAACAATCGAATTAAGAATAAAAGAAGCCACTCATGACATGCATCAATGGTCTGATTTTAATTATTGTATTATCAATGATGACCTTGAAACTGCAAAAAAAGAGCTTGAATCCATTTTTTCTAATGAGAACGAGATAAACAACACAAAAAATTTAATGTTATTAGAAAAAATTAACAAGATATTGTGTATAAATGACTGATAAATGAGTTAAAATAAACTATCATTGGTCAATAAGTAATAGGAGAAATAATGGCCAGAATAACTGTAGAAGACTGTATGAATGAAATCGATAATATCTTTGATATGATATTGCTTGCATCAAAAAGGGCAAAAAGAATCGCAAATGGTGCAGACCCATTGGTTGATTTAGAAAATGATAAGCCTACAGTCATAGCGCTCAGGGAAATTGCTGACGGAAAAATGTCGGAAAACATTCTAAAAGAAATGGATGCAATGGCCTCGCAAGAATTGATCCAAAAAGAAGACGAAAGTGATGATATTATGCCACTTCAAAGCCTATCCATAGGAAGATGACAACTTCAAAATATTTGTAATCATCATCAAGTGATACTGCTTAATACATTAAGATGGATTACGCACAAATAATCCGGAAAAAAATAAATAAAAAATCTGATAGGCCTAAAATACTATTAGAAGATTTATTGAAGTCTGTTTCGTCATATCTAAAAAAATCAGATCTTGGGTTTATTAAAAAAGCCTATGAGTATGGTGCGTCTGCTCATGAGAATCAAACTCGTATGAGTGGAGAGCCATACATCTGTCACCCTCTATCTGTTGCACTAATTCTGTCTAAAATGAAAATGGATAAACAAACAGTATCTGCAGCGCTTCTGCATGATGTTGTTGAAGATACAAACATCTCTTTAGCAGATATTGAAAAAATTTTTGATAAAGAAGTTGCATCACTCGTTGATAGTGTGAGCAAAATTGATCAAATTAAATTTGAAAATAAAGCTGAAGCACAAGCAGAAACATTCAGAAAAATGATTCTTGCAATGGTCAAAGATATCCGTGTTATTTTGATAAAACTCTCTGACCGTTTGCATAATATGAGGACACTTGAGCACCTACCAGACAAAAAAAGGAAAATAAAAGCAAGAGAAACGCTGGATATCTATGCGCCTATAGCAAATCGTTTAGGCATAAATAATATCAAAAATGAATTGGAAGACCTTTGTATCCGCCATCTGTATCCATACAGATATAAAGTCATAAATAAAGCGATAAAAAAAAGTAAGGGCGGTCAAAAAAAATTAGTAAAAACAATTTCATCAAAAATAGTGCTTGCTATGAATGATGAAAAGATAACTGGAGAGGTTATCGGAAGAGAAAAAGAGCTTTATAGCATCTATAACAAGATGAAGAATAAAAAAAGATATTTAGATGAAGTGGTTGATGTCTTTGGATTCAGAATCATTGTATCAAATGTCAATGATTGCTATAAATTGCTGGGTGTTGTTCATAATTTGTACAAGCCAATGCCAGGAAGATTTAAAGATTATATCGCCATTCCGAGGGTAAATGGCTATCAATCTCTACATACAACATTATTTGGTCCAAAGGGGCTTCCGATAGAAATTCAGATCAGAACTAAAGAAATGGATAGACTTGCAGAATCCGGTGTTGCTGCTCATTGGAAGTACAAAACAAAAGATAAAGACTTGTCTCCTTCACTTTCACAAGCAAGTGATTGGCTAACTAAAGTAGGTGAATTTCAAAAAAACATGACTTCTGCTGAATTTTTAGAAAATGTAAAAATAGATTTATTTCCTGACAAAATATATGTGTTCACGCCAGGTGGAGACATTATCCCTTTGAGAAGAGGTTCAACAGTAATTGATTTTGCCTACGCAGTACATACAGACATTGGAAATGAGTGTGTCGCAGCTGAAATAGACAGAGAGTTATCACCACTTAAAACTGAGTTACAGAACGGACAGACAATCAAAATTAAAACCAAGAAGGGGGCGCAACCAAATCCAGATTGGATCAACTTTGCAGTAACCGCAAAAGCAAGATCCAATCTTCAGGGTTATTTAAAGAATATTAGGAAAAGTGATGCTTATGATCTAGGAAGAAATTTGTTGAATAGTGCTCTTAAGGAAATTGGCACCTCTTTGCGAAAGATTGGCAAAAAAAGACAAAATGAAGTTTTCTCGCAATTGGGTGTTAAAAATCTCAGATCGCTCTATGAACAAATCGGGTTTGGAGACAGACTGGCGCCATTAACAGCAAGACATCTTGCTCAAGAGTACAAGGAAAATAAAAGTTCTGAGCAAAGTAGTTTGGTTATTCAAGGAACAGAGGGCATGGTGATGACCTATGGAAATTGTTGCAATCCTATTCCTGGTGATAACGTAATGGGGTATATGAGCTCTGGACGTGGTGTTGTTGTTCACAGAGACAATTGTAGAAATTTAAAAACCTTCAGAAAACATCCAACCAAATGGCTTTCGGTTAGATGGAAAGAGAACATTGACAGGGAGTTCTCATCTCAGATACACGTAGAAACCGAAAATAAAACAGGTGTGCTCGCTGAAGTAGCAAGTACGATTGCAGATTCAAATTCAAATATTGAATCTGTTGCTGTATCAGGACATGAAGATCATTCAGACCTTATTTTTACATTAAGTGTTAAGGATAGAGTTCATTTAGCAAATATTATGAGAAATATAAGAAAAATGAGAAGCGTACATCGTATTTCTCGCGAAGGTAGATAAGATATATTTTTAGGAGAAGATTATGAGCAAAGTAATACATACAGAGAATGCGCCCGCAGCAATTGGAACATATTCACAAGCCAGATCAACCGAAAACTTAACATTCATATCAGGACAGATTCCTCTTGATCCAGCGTCAATGGAAATAGTAAATGGAGGCTTTAAGGACAGAGCAAGAAGAGTTTTTATGAATATTCAAGCTATCGCTGAAGAAGCAGGCGGCAGCTTAAATGATATATGCAAGCTGACGATCTTTCTCACAGATTTAAATGATTTTTCTGCTGTTAATGAAGTCATGGAAGAGTATTTCGAAAGCCCCTATCCTGCACGTGCAGCTCTGGAAGTTTCAGCTCTACCTAAAGGAGTAGATATTGAGGCTGAAGCTATTCTAGTCATTAGCTAAAAAACTCATGTTTTTTATTTAATGCTAGATATTAATGATGAGGTAGATGCGCTCAGAGGAGTCGGTCCCTCTCTGTCTGAAAAGCTGAGCAGTCAAAATATAAGGAAAATTGAAGATCTCCTCTTTTTTCTTCCCATCCGATATGAGGATAAGACTAAATTAATCAAAATCAGTGATGCAATAATTGATCAAAAAAACTTAACTCAAGGAAAAGTTATTGACAGCAAGATTTTATTCTTTGGGAGAAGAGTGTTACAGGTAATTCTAGATGATGGGACAGAGAGGCTAAAACTTAGATTTTTTTATTTTTCAAATAATCAATACAAGCAATTTACATATGGGAAAACAGTTGTTTGTTTTGGGCTACTTAAAAAAAATGGAAAAATTTTAGAAATGATTCATCCAGAATATAAAATCTTAAAAGAGGAAGAAACATATAGAACTGAAAAATCACTTACGCCGATATATCAATCAATCAATGATGTCACGAAAGGAAGATTTAGAAATTTAGTTAAGCAAGCAACAGATGTTCTAAGGAACTCAGAGCCATCAGAATTAATACCAAAGCAGGTCCTCAAAGAAATTAATCTTCCGAATCTTTCTAACAGCCTTATTCATCTTCACTGCCCGCCAAAAACGACCAGCATTAAAAATATTGAAAATGAATTAGCTCCATACAAAGAGAGACTCTCATTCGAAGAATTACTTGCCTATTACATGAGCTTAAGAAAACTAAAAAAACTGGCTGAGGTTACATCTGCATCTAATTTAAGTAAAGGCCAGCAAGGAGTGGAGAATTTTATTGAGTCATTAGAATTTACCCTAACTGCCGCTCAAATCAGAGTTATAAATGACATAACAGACGATTTATCTAAATCACAGCCAATGATGAGAATGCTTCAGGGTGACGTTGGCTCAGGAAAAACCATAGTTGCAGCCATTGCTTGTCTAAAAACTATTCTAAATAAAAAACAGGCTGCATTGATGGCTCCAACAGAATTACTTGCAACTCAACATTATGAATCTTTGTCAAAGCTCTTTAAAAATCATGATATTAAAATATCTATTCTCACGGGAAGTATTAAGAGGCAAATAAGAGAGGAAATTGAACACTCAATTTTCACAGGAGAGACAAATTTAATTATTGGTACACACGCGCTGTTTCAGGAAGGTGTAACCTTTAATAACCTTGAATTAATTGTAATCGATGAGCAACATCGTTTTGGAGTAAAACAAAGAGTGGCTTTAAGAGAGAAAGGGGGATCGGGAAATAAGCATGCTCATCAATTGATAATGTCTGCTACGCCAATTCCCAGAACTCTTGCAATGGCCGCCTATGCTGATCTTGATACATCCATAATCGATGAATTACCATCGGGCAGAAAACCAATTTCAACTCTCATAATTTCAAATAATAAAAGAGATTCTGTAATAGAAAGAATAAAAATTGCCTGTGAGAACGGGCAACAAGCATATTGGGTTTGTCCTTTAATCGATGATTCTGAAATTATCGAAGCGGACTCTGCGACAAAAAGATATGAAGATTTATTAAATAAAATTAAATCAATTAAAATTGGTTTAATTCACGGTCGTCAAAAAAATTTAGAGAAAGAGAAAACAATGCAGCTTTTTAAGCAAGGCAAAATTGATCTATTAGTGGCGACAACTGTTATTGAGGTAGGTGTAGATGTCCCAAATGCAAACATGATGATTATTGAAAATTCCGAAAGAATGGGCTTGTCACAACTCCATCAATTAAGAGGAAGAGTTGGAAGAGGTAAGGTGGAAAGTCATTGTATCCTGCTATATCAATCACCACTTAATTCTTTTGCTAAGGAGCGCCTCACTGTCCTCAGAGATTCTAATGATGGATTTCATATTGCACAAAAAGATCTCGAATTAAGGGGGCCCGGAGAGATTCTTGGAAAAAAACAAACTGGTCTTCCTAATTACCGAATCGCTGATTTATCAAGAGATGCACATTTAATGCCAAAAATTCAAAAATCCGCAGAAATAATGATGAAACAATTTCCAGAAAATACAAATAAAATTATTAGTCGATGGTTAGGCCCGGCAAGCGTTCTAGGTAAGGTGTAGATAATTATGTTATACAAAAAAAAATTAAAAAATTATTTATTACTAATGAGGCTTGATAAACCAATAGGAATTTGGTTACTGATGTGGCCGATGCTCTGGTCAATGTGGGTATCTACTGATGGTCAAGTGAATGAAACTCTATTAATTGTCTTTTTAATTGGTGTCATTATTATGCGCTCAGCTGGATGCGTACTAAATGATATTGCAGATAAAAATATTGACCCTTTTGTAAAGAGAACTAAAGATCGTCCAATAGCATCAGGAAAAGTCTCCGTGCGTGAGGGTAAAAAACTATTTATATTACTCATGGCAATTGCATTTAGCCTTTTGTTTTTTTTAAATACTTCAACGAAACTTCTCGCCCTTGTCGGGGCGCTCATAACAACTGTGTATCCATTCCTAAAAAGAATTATTTCAGCTCCACAGCTATTTTTAGGAGTGGCATTTGGTTGGGCTGTCCCAATGACATTTTCCGCAAATTTAGGATACGTAAACAAATCAGGATGGCTGATTTTTGTAACTGCAATTATTTGGGCAATTATCTATGACACATATTATGCAATGGTTGATCGAGATGATGATATAAATCTACCAGTAAAATCTACAGCAATATTATTTGGTAAATACGATTTACTTATAATTGGAATATGCCAGATAATTATGGTTTTCTTGCTGATTTTATTAGCAAAAATCATGAATGCAACAATATGGTTATATCTATCAATTTTTATTTCATCCTGCATAATGATGCATCACCAAATAATAACCAAAAAAAGACAAAGATCAGCTTGTTTTAGAGCATTTTATAACAATCATTACATTGGTATGGTGATGTTCATAGGAATATTGCTAAATTATTATCTTCCAAAATAAAAGCTTCTTATGATAAAGACTAATTACATTCAACAAAATCATGTGCGCATGAGATTTGATAAATGTGTTGAACTCTTCAATGATCATGATTTTTTTCATGAATATTGTCGGAAAAACTTATTTGAGAGGTTAGCGCCTATAAAAATAAGTCCAAAGATAATTCTAAATATTGGAAGCGCTACTGGTTCTGGATCCAATTTACTCTCAAAAAACTATAAGGATTCACAAATCTTTAACATCGATTTATCCTTCGGTATGTTGAAACAATCACTCTTGAAAAGGAACAAAAAGATTAAACATATTCAAGCTGAAGCAAGTGTATTGCCATTCAAAGACAATTCTATTGATCTGATATTTAGTAATCTTTGTATGCCCTGGTTAAATGATCTGCCTTTTTTTTTCAGAGAGATCAGACGCGTCACAAAAAAAGATGGGTTGTTCATCTTCTCCACTCTTGGGCCTGATTCTCTTCTTGCTCTAAAAAAAGCATGGGCAGAAATAGATAACTTTTCTCACATCAACAATTACATAGACATGCATATTATTGGAGATCAACTTATGAATGTTGGATTGCTTGATCCAGTGCTTGATTCTGAGCGAATGATCATTAAATATGACAACATATCCTCACTTGAGCGTGACTTGACTCAAACAGGTTCTAGGAATGCACTGACAGCAAGAGAGGGCTCTCTTACTGGAAGAAAAAAATATGAACAATTTAGGAAAAAATTATTTCCTTGCAATACTAATGATAAATTAGATATTGAAATGGAGATAATATATGGACACGCATGGGGTAGAGAGCTATCACCCTCTCAAAATGAACATGTTATAGATGCATCCAATATCATGAGAAGAAAAATAAATTCATAGAAATGGCTTTTTACACATATAAAAATAATTTAAAAGAATTCATCCCATATGTGCTGTTGGTAATCTTGATTTATACCTTCTCTTCACTGGGAATGTGGCAACTTGACAGAGCAAAAGAAAAAAAAGAAGCATTAACGACTTTCAATTCATCAGAAGGATATGAATTAATTGATGAAAATTCTAGCTTCGAAATCTACAAAAAAATAAAAGCCGCTGGACAATACGATGATTCCAGGCAGATTATTATTGACAACATAATCAGAGAGGATGGGATCGGACAGATGATTATAACTCCTTTTAGAATCTCAAAATCTTCTAAAATTATACTGGTTAATAGAGGATGGATTAAAAAGAAATTGGGCTCATTTCCAGATATTAATGAATTAGATCAGAACATTATTGAGATTCGAGGGTTATCTGGAATCCTTCCTAAAGTGACAATAAGGGATAAAGAGGCCTTTGAACAGAATGCTGGCTGGCCATTAATCGGAAGCTATCCTACATTCAAAGAGATTGAGGACAAATTAGGAGAGCCTGTTTTTCCATTTATCTTGCTTTTAGATCAAGAAGAAAAAAATGGTTTCCAAAGGAATTGGGATCCAAAAATTTCAGGACCTGCGACAAATTATGGTTATGCAGTGCAGTGGTTTCTTATGTGCTTTTGCTCGGTATTGTTTCTGATCTACAGAATAAGAAAATATTTTTTTTAGGATACGACTACACAATATCTTGTTGATGCTTTTTTAGTGATATAATTTAGTTAAATTTATTTATTCTCGGTGTATCAATTTGCCACAACTTACTCAAAATAACCAAGCAACTTGGGCTGACTACTATGAACTTACTAAACCTAATGTAGTGGCGCTGATAGTATTCTGTGGAATTGTCGGAATGTTGCTCTCAACACCAACATTACCTCAAATAAGCACCCTTATATTTGGAGCATTAGGTATAGGTCTCAGCGCTTCCTCCGCTGCAGTTATAAATCATGTTCTAGACATTCAAATTGATCAGAAAATGAGCAGAACAAAATCTAGGCCCCTGCCCCAGGGTAGACTATCTCAATCAAAGGCGCTCTTATTTTCATTAATCTTGTGCCTGATTTCTATGTTCATTTTATTCGCCTTCATCAATACTATCACTGCAATTCTTACATTCTTATCGCTTATAGGTTATGCAATTATCTACACTGTTTTTCTTAAACGAGCTACACCCCAAAATATTGTAATTGGTGGAGCGGCGGGGGCGGCTCCTCCTGTTCTTGGCTGGACTGCCGTAACAGGTGAAATTCATGCAAATGCATTAATTCTATTTTTAATAATATTTCTGTGGACGCCACCTCATTTTTGGGCTCTGGCGATTGCAAGAAAAGATGATTATCAAAAGGCCAATATACCCATGTTACCGGTAACACACGGCAGCGCATTCACAAGATTGTTTATATTCAATTACACCATACTTCTCGTTGGTGTCACCATCCTTCCATACCAAACTGGCATGAGTGGATTAATATATCTCATAACCGCCATTTTCTCAGGAATTGTTTTTTTATGGTACGCAAATAAACTAAAAACTGAGGAAAATATTGAATTATCAATGCGTGTTTTTCAATTTTCGATTCATTACCTGATGGTTCTTTTTGCCGCCCTTCTAGTTGATCATTATTTACTTTTCAGAATTAGCGATTTGATCTAATCCGAAAATGGATGTTACACCCATATTAGAACCACTCAATGAGCAACAGCGAAAAGCTGTTACGGCTGAAAAAAAACCTTTGCTCGTCATTGCTGGCGCTGGTAGTGGAAAGACTCGTGTTCTTACGCACAGAATTGCATGGCTTATAAAAATTGAAAATCTATCACCACATAACTTGATGGCAGTGACTTTCACAAATAAAGCAGCAAAAGAGATGAGAGATAGAATTGAAACTCTTCTTGGGATACCCGTTAATAATCTTTGGATCGGAACATTTCATGGCCTTGCTCATCGATTGTTAAGAAGGCATGCCGAAAGTATCAAGCTCAATAAAAACTTCCAAATTATTGATTCTGACGATCAGCTTAGAATCATTAAGAGACTCATTAAAAGCCTTAATATAAATCCAGATATTTATCCACCTAAGGAGCTTCAATATTTTATTAACCAGAAAAAAGATGAAGGCCTCAGGCACGATCAGATATCAATTAAAAATGATCCTGACTTAGAAAAAAAAATCACTTTTTACAAGTATTACCAAGAAATATGCGATCAAGATAATTTAGTGGACTTTGCTGAATTATTGCTGAGAAGCTATGAACTTTTGCATCAAAACCCCGACCTTTTAAATCTATATAGGAGTAAATTCAAAAATATACTTGTTGATGAATTTCAAGATACCAATGTCATTCAATATGCTTTTTTAAGGTTGTTAATTGGAAAAGATAATTTGCCATTCGTGGTGGGTGATGATGATCAATCCATCTATCGGTGGCGCGGAGCAAAAATGGAACACATTGCTCAATATCAAAAAGATTATCCAAAAACAGAGGTTGTAACACTAGAGCAAAACTATCGCTCATCTGCAAACATCCTTAAAGCAGCCAATTCTGTCATAAATAATAATGAAATAAGAATGCCAAAAGAATTATGGACTAATGGTGACTCAGGAGATTTGATCAGAGTTTTTGCGGCTTTTAATGAGAGAGAGGAAGCATCATTTATAACTGGCAGAATAGAAGACTGGGTCAACAATGGAAATAAAAGATCTGAAATTGCCCTAATATATCGATCAAATGCACAATCAAGAGTATTAGAGGAATCTCTCATTAGTAGATCAATACCATATAGAATATATGGAGGCCTCAGATTTTTTGAGAGAGCAGAAATAAAAGACGCATTAGCTTATTTAAGAATTATTCATTATGAAAATGACAATACATCACTTGAGAGAGTCATCAATAAACCAACCAGAGGGATTGGTACTAAAACTTTAGATGCAATAAGAAATTGTGCAAAAGAAAAGAACATTTCACTCATGAAAGCTTCAGTCTTTCTTGTTGAAAATGAAGCATCAGGAAGAAAATATCAAAAACTTAGTAGCTTTCTTACAATCATTAACAAAATGCGAAGAGAAGTAGATTCTCTAGAGCTTCATAATCAAATTGATCACGTAATAAATTTGAGTGGGCTAATTGAGCATTACAACAAGGAGAAAGGAGAAAAAGGAATTACTAGAATCGAAAATTTGAGTGAACTTGTAAGTGCAGCAAAAAGTTTTGAGCCAGATGATGATATGTCAGAAATTGATTCTTTCTTATCTCATGCTGCTTTAGAGTCAGGAGACGAGCAAGCAAGTGAATGGGAAGATTGTGTTCAATTAATGACCATGCATTCAGCAAAGGGGCTTGAATATCCTGTTGTGTTTATGTGCGGCATGGAAGATGGTCTATTTCCTCATCAGAGATCGATTGCAAATAACAATAACTTGGAAGAGGAAAGAAGGCTTTGTTATGTAGGAATAACAAGAGCAAAAAAAATACTCTATCTAACCTATGCACAACAGCGCAGATTGCATGGGCTAGATAACTTTTCTCCTTCATCAAGGTTTTTAGAAGAAATACCGAGTGAACTCAAAGATGAGATAAGAAGCACATACAATAAAAGAGAATTCAAACCATCAAATGAATTCAGCGTCAGAGAGAACCCGACTTCCGAAGCCCCTATTAAACTTGGCCAAAGAGTGGTGCATAAAAAATTTGGAGAAGGAACAGTCATGGCCTATGAAGGTGAAAATACACAAGCTCGTGTACAGGTCAATTTTGATCATGCTGGCTTAAAATGGCTCGTCCTCAGTTTTGCAAACCTTGATCTTATATAAAGATAAGAAATATCATTCTATGATCAAATTTGAGAGATATACAAAGTGAACATGAAAATATTGATTTTAGGGGCTGGTCAAGTTGGTTCATCAGCAGCGGAACAGCTTTCACGTGAAGAAAGCAATGATGTTACCGTCGTAGACAACAGGGCAGATATCCTGAATGAGCTTCAAGATAGATTAGATATAAGAACTGTTTGTGGTCACGCATCGCACCCTGATGTAATTAAAAAAGCAGGTGGAGAAGATACTGATATTGTAATAGCCCTCACAGATTCTGATGAAACTAATATGCTTGCATGTCAAATTGCATCAACAATATTTGATATCAATACCAAAATTGCACGCATAAGATCAGCTGCATACATTCACTCAAAAAATCTCTTCACAAAAGATGCAATACCAGTAGACGTTCGATTAAGTCCTGAAAAGTTAGTTTGTGAACATATTGAGCAGCTCATTCAATATCCGGGCGCACTTCAAGTGCTTGAATTTGGTAATGGCCAAGCAAAATTAGTCGCTGCAAAAGTCAGCCATGAAGGTTTATTAGTCGGTCAGAAAATTTCGGCTTTAAAAGAGCACATTCCCAATACAGAAGGAAGGATAGCTGCCATATATCGAGACGGACAGCCTCTCCTTCCTGACGGTGATACGATAATAAGGGCTGACGATGAAGTTTTTTTCATTGCAGCAAAAAAAGATATCAGAGCCTTAATGACTGAAATGAGAAAAATTGAAAGTCCAGTGAGACGAGTCTTGATTGCGGGTGGAGGTCATATTGGTGTGAGGCTTGCTTCGGCCCTAGAAAAAACAAATCAGGTAAAAATTATTGAGCATGATCCTGTTAGGGCAAAGCTTATTTCTGAAAAATTGGATGATTCGATCGTTCTGGTGGGTGACGCCTCCGATCAAGAGCTTCTATCAGAGGAAGATGTGGATAATGTAGATGTTTTTTGTTCACTAACTAACTCAGAAGAAGCCAATATATTATCAGCAATGCTCGCAAAAAAAATGGGCGCGAAAAAGGTAATTTCACTTTTAAAAAGACCCTCATATGCGGACCTTGTCGAGGCTGGAACCATTGACATCGCAATTTCACCAAAAGAGATCACCATAAGCTCTCTTCTTGCTTACATAAGAGGCGGGGATGTTGTAAAAGTTCATTCTCTTAGAAGAGGAGCTGCAGAGGCTATTGAAGCCATTGCGCATGAAGAAAAAGGGAAATCTGCCGTTGTTGGAAAAACAATCGATAATATCAACCTTCCTCATGGGTGCAGTATTATAACTATAGTGAGGGGTACTGAAGTTATAATAGCTCATCACGACACCGTTATAGAGAAAGATGATCATGTTATTTTATTTGTCACTGACAAAAGCAAAATTGCTGATCTAGAAGAAATATTTCAAAAGGCATAACAAGTTAGAAATATGAACTGGATGAGCATACAAAGAATTGTTGGTCTTTTGCTAATGCTGTTTAGCACCTCAATGTTGACGCCCATAATAGTGGGCATGGTGTATTCAGATGCCACCTGGCATTCATTTTTATTTTCTTTTGCAATCACAATAATCATCGGTTTCATAGCATGGTATCCAGTTAGAGAGAATAAAAAAGAACTTAAGCTTAGAGATGGTTTTATAGTCGTCGCTCTTTTCTGGATAGTGCTGGGTTCATTCGGAGCAATACCATTTTTTTATGCAAATGAAACTAACATGTCAATAACCGATTCGATTTTTGAATCGATATCAGGGCTTACAACAACT
>Ga0208130_1000860_pt1 | contig 15183 bp, 15 predicted proteins | sample ETNtaG_31_FD_185771 | JGI IMG/M metagenome (GOLD analysis project Ga0208130, IMG submission 185771) | Marine microbial and viral communities from oxygen minimum zone, Eastern Pacific Ocean - ETNP201310SV78 (SPAdes) (version 2) | ecosystem: Environmental > Aquatic > Marine > Oceanic ...
AAGTTGTAACTGTAAATATAGATGAGGTATGTGCAGCAGTTAAAGATATTTTTGAAGATACTAGAGTTCTATCAGAACCTTCAGGAGCAGTTGCTTTAGCAGGGCTAAAAATTTATTCAAAAAAAATGAAGAATAAAAATCTTTTAGCAATTAGCTCAGGAGCAAATGTAAATTTTGAAAAACTTGGTTTTATCGTAGAGAGATCTGAGCTTGGAGAAAATAGAGAAAAAATTCTAAGTATTAAAATTCCTGAAAAGCCAGGAAGTTTTTTAAAGTTATCAAAGGTTTTTGGTAAATTGCCTGTAACAGAATTTAATTATAGAAAATCAGGTGACAAAGATGCATTCGTATTAGTGGGTATTAGAACCTCTTCAGAGGAAAGTTTTTTAAAGCTAAAACAAAAATTAAAAAAACTTAAATACAAGTTTAGTGATTACACTAGCAATGAAATATCAAATGATCATTTGAGACATATGGTTGGGGGCAGGGGGATTGGCTCTGACCAATTAGACGGAGTGGAAAGAATTTTTAATGGAGAATTTCCTGAAAGACCTGGAGCACTTTTAGATTTCCTACAAAATTTTGGAAATAAATGGAATATTTCATTATTCCATTATAGAAATATTGGCTCAGCTTATGGAAATATATTAATAGGCATTGAGGATCCAAACAAAAACAAATCTTTGTTATTAAAACATTTAGATAAATGCGGTACGGTCTTTAAAGAAGAAAGTAACAATAGAGCTTATTTAGATTTTTTAAAATAGATTAATACTTTAGCCTAAATTTTAGAGATAAAATTTCGTTATCGGGATTTTCCCATGGATCTTTAAGGATTTTAGAAAAACTTCTATCGTCATCTTCTTCATATACATTGCCACCTTTTGTATAGACAAGATATATATTTGATAAAGGAGCAATTTCATATCTATATCTTATTTGGAATGAATTAATGCCATTTGAGAATGAGCTTATCTGTTTATCTAAATCTAATAATGTTCCGCTAAAATCAGTAATTAGTGCTCGCGGTCTTTTAGCCTCTAGAGCAACAAATTGACTCTTTAATCTTATTTCATGTTTATTCCCTCTAAACCAATTTAGATTAAAAGAAACAATTCTTTGGTTTAAATCATAAACAGCTAGATTATTAGCATCAATCCAATTTAGCCATTCTTTTTCTTTTTTTACTCTAAATTCTGATTGTAATTTAAGATTATCATTTGGAAAGATTGAGCCTGCGATCTTAAAAAATCTTTTTTTATAGCCTTTTGAGTTCCAAGTATTATATTTACTCGCTTTATCAAAACTAATCCGCCAATCATAGGTCCAATATTTATAATTTGGAGCTTCATAGTCTCCAGTAATACTAAAATTATCTTTAATTTTTACATAGGGATAGATCTCATTTTTTCTTGTTATGGTGGTATTTTTACCAGAGGATTTGTAACTAAAATCGTATTTAAATTTTGATGTATCTTTAAATTCTATTCTATTCTTTTGCTCGATACTATATGGATTGGAGTTTCCATCTGTGTCCGCATCATAATTTATATCTATATTAAATTCTTTTAATATAACGTTTGAATCTTTAGCAAAATCAATTTTTTGGATATTATGCCCAACTCCAAGATGGAACCAGTCATTTCTTTGAAGATAACCAAAGTCATTCAAACGGAACTCTTTATCAAAATATAGAATACTACCTGAGTTTCTAGATAATTTATTTGGTTTATAGGTGTATTGTGCTCTTAGGCCTTCTCCATTAATCCCATTCTTTTCAGTTGAAAGTAGATCAAAATATGTAGTTAATTGTTCTGATTTTATATTAATGTAGTCAATTACTTTCACAGTGCTTGATGAATGATTAATATCATCAATAACATGGGTTAGCATGTAACCTAAAGTTTTATTATCTATGTTGGATTTTCCTCTTAGAGCATAATATTCTCTTCCGGTAGAGAATTTCTCATCAGACTCTTTAGCTGCAAATACACCAAATTGGTTGTCATCCATTTTCTTGGTGTATCTAAGAGCAAAATCAATATCTGTATAACTTTTTTTGCTTTGATTGCATTCATTCTCGTTCGCTTCAGAAGCACAATCATATGAAGGCTTCGCCCCAATTCTTCTTGTATTAATTACTGAATATCTATTGTAATTATTGATATCAAAAAGACTTTGGTTTTCATTAAAGAAAGCTCTTTTTTCTTTATAAAAAGTTTCTTGTGCAGAAAAATTAACTATAACTTCATCACTTTCTGCCTGACCAAAATCTGGATTAAGAGTAAGATTTAATTGATCGCCTTTGCCAGAGTTATAGAAAACCTCTGCACCAACATTAGTCTCTTGCATATTAGTTGAGCTGTTTTTGTTTGATGCAAGATAAGGAAAAAAATTTAATTTAGACTTTGTGTAGTTATCGATTTCTAATGGCGTGAGATTTTGGAAGTAATCAGATCTCATTGCCATGGTACCAGCACTGCTAACCCATGCTTGATTTGAAGTCCTATATCTTAAGGCAGTGTAATTTATTTTTCTTTTCTTTTGAGAAGACTGATTCATTAAAGTTACATTCCATGGAAGATAAAATTCAGATACCCAATAATCTTTATATTTTTTTGTCTTAGCAATCCAGTCACCATCCCAATCTGTTTTAAAATCACCTGATTGAATTTTGGTTGCATCAAATAATGAATCTCCAAGCGCTACTGCAATTATGTATGCTTTTGTTCCATTCCCATCAAAATCTATATTGATAGAATTTTTTTCACTCAATGAAGACATTTCATCCCGCATAGTTTTCTTAGATAGCATTGTTGACTCATCTTGATAGTTTATAAATCCAACATAAATACCATCAGGATTAGAAAAGATTAATGCAACAGTTTCATCCTTATATTTCTTTAAGGTATATGGAGATGTTTCATAAAATTCTGTGATCTTATAAGCTGTTTCCCACTCAGGCTCATTTAATTCTCCATCAATAGTTATCGCATTGGATAACAATGGGAAAGATAAAAAATAAAAAAGGTATTTTTTCAACATATATAAAAAAGGTATTTTATATTTTACTTAAAGCGGTGTATATCTTTTTCAGTTATTACTATGTCATATTGTATATCGTGGGCTTCTCCAAAAGACTCTTTTAAAACTTGATATTCATATCCAAGCCCAATAATAAGAATTTTATTTTTGTCTTTCTTGAGGTTTTGCAAGGCTCTATCAAAATAACCGCCACCATATCCAAGCCTGCAACCATTTATATCTACACCAACAAAAGGTATAAACATTAAATCAAATGCCAAAGGATCTAAGAAATCTTGATTATCTAACTCTATTATTCCATATTTATTTTTAGTGAAAGAGTTAGTTTCTCCAAATAAGTTAAATTTCATTTCTATATGTGAGATTATTCTTGGCATATAAATATTAATAGAATATTTTTTAAATTCTTTGGTTAAAAGATCTAAAGTTACTTCTTTTTTATAAGGAAAGTATAAAAGTATATTTTCAGATGATTGAATATCTATCTTCTTTATTACTGCAGATTGTATTTTAGAATTTGCCTTTAATACAAATTCATTAGATAGAAGTTGCCCCTGCTCAAGAAGTGATTTTCTAATTTTATTTTTCACCATAATTTACAGAGGCTAACAAACCAGATCACCGCCATGTGTTATACCTGAACCGAAAGTTCAGGTGGTGAATATCTTGTCAAATCAGGCTTCCCTTTTAGGTATTGCACAACAATGACAGTGGAATATCACCTAATATATAGCATCGGTTCAAATTTATTAACACATTAGCAAATGAACCAGAATGTAATCAAAGTATAGATGAGATGTAACCTAAATTAAAGATTATTTTTCTAGAGCTTTTTCAATCTTTTTAATTAATTTTGAGTAATCGATGTCTACTTTTTTATCTTTTTTATTACCACTTACAAGTAGTTTATTAGCTAAAGTAAGTCCAGCTATAACTAATGCATTATTCTTATCACTAATGTTTTCAAGCTCATCATTTAATAGATTGGCAGCCTTAATAAGGTTGTTTTTTTCTTTTGGAGGGCAGGCTATTGTTAAATCTCTGCCAAAGATTCTCAATGATACCTCTACTACTTTACTCATTTTTAGCCTTATTTAGATCATTTTCCAAGCGTGAGATTTCCTTTCTATGTAAAATCTTTCCTTTTTTCCAATCCCTTTCTCTTTTTATATATGAATCAATTATGCCTTTTTGTTCGTAAAATCTTTTTATAAGCAAATCTAGTCTTTTTTCGAGATCTTTTAAGTTTGTCTTATTATCTTTTGGCATTTCAATAGTTTAATTCTACTTTAATGAATTGGAAAGTTTGTTTAATAAAAGAGTAAAATAGCAGCATGGATAATACTATATACAAAAATAGGAGGAATAATTTAAAGGAATTACTTCCTAATAATTCTGTTTTATTAATTCCAGGTGCAGACCTCCAATACAGAAACGCTGATTCTGCATTTCCCTTTAGGCAGGATAGCAGTTTTTATTATTTATCTGGATTTTGTGAACCATCTTCATTAATAGCTATTGTTAATAATAAGGATGGTATTAAATCAATTATTTTTGTTCCACCAAAAGATAAGTTGAAAGAAATATGGGATGGTTACAGATCAGGGCCTGTCGGAGCTGTAGATGATTTTTTATTTGATAAGGCTTATGACAATTTACAGATTGATAAAATATTACCTGATATTTTGCATGGTCATGAAGAAGTATTATATCCAATTGGAAAAAAGAAAGGTTTTGATCAGCAAGTAATTGATTGGACCACTGCTGCTGGATCAAAAGACCGTCATAGCAAATCTATTAATATTATTGATGCTACATCATTGATTGGAAATATGCGTTTAATAAAGGATGAGCATGAAATTAATTTGATTAGAAAAGCATGTGACATTTCTGCTGAGGCCCATATTGAGGCAATGAAATCTGTTAAAGATGGAGATAATGAGCAGCAAATTGAAAGCATGTATATTCATGAATTTTCAAAAAGAGGTGCAAGATTCCCAGCATATAATCCAATTATTGCTGGAGGAGAAAATGCTTGTGTCTTGCATTATGTTGAAAATAATCAAAATTTAAAATCATCAGATTTATTATTAGTTGATGCAGGGTGTGAGTATCAAATGTATGCAGCAGATATAACTAGAACTTTTCCTGTTAGTGGGAAATTTTCTGAAGAACAACTTCAGATATATAAGATTGTTCTCGATGCAATGAACGCTGCAATAGATTCTGTTAAAGAGGGTAACAATATAATGCAACCGCAAGAAATATCTGAAAAAGTCATTACAGAAGGGTTGGTTAATATTGGGTTGCTAAAAGGAGATCCTGAAGAGTTACATAAATCAGGCGCATATAAAGATTTTTATATGCATAAAATTGGTCATTGGCTTGGTTTAGATGTTCACGATGCAGGGGATTATACAGAGGGAGATGAATTTATGACTTTTAAACCTGGCATGATTACAACAATTGAACCAGGTATATATATTAGTAGCAAAATGGATGTAGATGATAAGTGGAAGGGAATTGGAGTAAGAATTGAAGATGATATTCTTGTTACAAAAGATGGAAATGAAAATCTCACTAAAAAAGTTCCATCTGATCCAAATGAAATTGAATCATTAATGTCTTAGTCTTGTGAGCCCTATTGTTACCATATCTGGTGGTGGAATCATTGGAAATTATATTTCTGCAAGATTAAATAAGAATAATATCGAAGCTATAGTAATTGAGAAATCTGAACATACCTCTCATATCGATGAGAATATAAGAACCTTAACCCTCAACTCATTTTCAAAAAAACTAATAGATAATCTTGGAATATCAGTCAAATTTGCTGAAATAAAAAAAATAAATGTCTTCGATGGAGAAGGCTCTGGAAAGATAGATTTTACTTCTGAAGAAATTAATGAAGATAATTTATCTTATGTTGTTTTTTATAATGAACTTCAATCACAATTACAAGAAAGTGTATTGAATCAAACTATATTTGGAAGTCAAATAAAAGAATTAAATGATGACAGGGAGCAAAATTATTGCACGGTCCTATTGTCTAACAACAAAGAGATTCATACAAAAATTATTGCTGGTTGTGATGGAAGAAATTCAAAAGTAGCAAAACTAGGCCTATTTAATGAAATTAGGGGTGATTATAAACAAACCGCTTTAACATTTACTGCTAAAGCTAATTTTGATGATATAAATAGCGCATATCAGATATTTTCTGAAAAAGGTATTTTTGCAATAATGCCTCTTCCAGAAACTATGAGTGGAGCTACGCATACCATAGTGTGGTCTATTGATAATAGAAAACTAGAAGGGGAGAATGCCGAAGATTATATTAATAAGAATATTTCATATTTTGAAAATAAACTAAATACAGAAATAAAAATTCACTCTAAGATTTTAAGTTTTAACTTATCTAACCATTATTTTAAAAATTATATTTCTGGATCATCAGTTCTTATTGGCGATGCAGCTCATTCAATTCACCCACTTGCTGGCCAAGGTATAAATCTGGGTTTTGCTGATGCTGATGCTTTTTGTGAAGAAGTAATTAAAGCATATGAAATGAGTATTGAAGCAGACCGGCATTTAATTCTTAAAAGGTATGAAATAAGAAGAAAGAACATGAACCTATTAATGCTTAAGTCAATGGATTTCTTTGTAAATCTATTTAAATCAAATAATTTATATATGAAATTACTTAGAAATATAGGCCTTAGTGGCGTAAATAAAAATCAATTTTTAAAGAGGTTTTTTATTAATCATGCCGCTGGAAAAAATAGCTTATAATAAGTTAGCACACCAAAAAATAAATCTTCATTCAGACGAGGTTAAAAATGAAAAAAATATCTTTATTATTATCTTTATTTATTTTGGTTTCATGTGCGCATGAATCTAGCGAAGAGCTTACTATTTATACATCAAGGCAACCCCAATTACTTGAACCAATAATTGAAACTTTTTATCAAGAAACAGGCATAAAGGTAAATCTTTTATCTGGTAATGCTCAAGAATTAATGGAAAGGATTGCAATAGAGGGAGATGAATCAAAAGCAGATATTTTTATGACAGTTGATGCTGGTGTTCTATGGCAAGCTGCCGAAAGAGATATTTTTGCTGAGATAGATTCAGACTTATTAAAAAATAATATTCCTGAGTATTTAAGAGACTCAAACAACCTATGGTTTGGACTATCTAAAAGAGCAAGAACAATCGTCTATTCAAGTGATCAGTTTTCTGATAGTGACTTTTCTACTTATGAGGATCTAGCAGATTCAAAATGGCAAGGAAAGTTATGTCTAAGAACATCAAAGAAGGTATATAACAGATCATTGATGGCTAGCATGATAGATGCTTATGGTTTTGATCAAGCTAAAAAGATTGTATCGGGTTGGGTTTCAAACCTAGCTACTGAAGTTTTCTCAAATGATACAAATGCTCTTAAAGCTGTTTCAAGCGGTCAATGTGGAGTAACCATAGTTAATACATATTATTTAGCAAGATTATTAGATGATCCCAAATATAATAATCTAAATTTATTTTGGGCAAATCAAAATGATAGAGGAGTTCATGTAAATATATCTGGAGCAGGAATCGTTAAAACAACTAAAAATAAAACCAATGCTATAAAACTTTTGGAATATTTATCATCAGAAGATGCTCAAGATTTTTATGCATCAGCAAATAAAGAATATCCTATCTTAAAAGGAGCATTAGTTCATGATGCTATTAGGGATTGGGGAGAATTTTCTGAAGACGAAATTAATGTTAGCAAATTAGGTTCATTACAAAAAGAAGCTGTTTTCTTGGCTCAAGAAGTTGGATATAAGTAGTCTTTAAACTTTTTCACCGCGGGCACGGATTTCTTTAAGTACTTGGCTAATACCTTTTTTATCAATTATTCTCATACCTTTTGATGATACTTTAAGATTTACAAATCTATTTTCAGATTCAACCCAAAATTTATGAGTATGAAGGTTTGGGAAGAACTTTCTTTTAGTTCTATTATTTGCATGAGAAACATTGTTCCCAGACTGTGGTATCTTACCTGTTACTTGACATTTTTTACTCATAGAATCGCGATTTTATAGAACAGAAGGTCACATATCAATACTATAATGAATTTAATATGAAAAAAGTTAAACTAAAAATATTAAATTCACTTATAGGTAATGAAATACCTATTCCCAAATATGAGACAAAAGGTTCTGCAGGCTTAGATCTTAGAGCATGCATTAAAGATAAATTAATATTGAAACCAGGAAAAACTGAGATGATTCCAATGGGATTTGCAATACATCTTGAGGATGAGAAATTGGCAGCTCTGGTTGTTCCAAGATCAGGTCTTGGTTCAAAACATGGAATAGTGCTTGGCAATTTAGTTGGATTGATAGATTCTGATTACCAAGGTGAATTAATGGTTCCTGCATGGAATAGATCAGAGCAGGAATTTGAAATTAATTCTGGTGACCGAATTGCTCAAATGATAATAGTGCCAATAGTTCAAGCAGATTTTGAGATAGTTGAAGATTTTGAGGAATCAGAGAGAGGTGCTAAGGGTTTTGGCAGTTCTGGTATAGACTAAATTTATTTTTTCTTACCAAATCTTTCTTCAAACTTTTGAACTCTGCCACCAGTATCGATGATCTTTTGTTTGCCAGTATAAAAAGGGTGACAAGATGAGCAAATATCCAATGATAAATCTTCTTCAAGGGTGCTCATTACTGTGAATGTATTACCGCAACTACAAGAAGCTTTAGTTTCAGAATATTTAGGATGTATATCTTTTTTCATAATAAAATATATTTAGGATGAGAACTATAGCAAAAATTAATTCCATTACAATTAAAAAATGAATATTTTTTATTATGATATTGCTGTTGGGCTGCCTTTAAGACAATGTTTTACTTACAAATCTAAAGTTGCTATCAAGAAAGGTACAAGAGTAGTGGTACCCTTTGGAAAAAAGTCAATTGTAGGGATTGTTGTTAAAAAAATATCCAATCCTAGTTCTTTGAAAGGTTTAAAAGAGATAATCTCAATAGCTGATAATCATTCCTGTTTTGATAATTCTATTTTTAGCACAATTTTATGGGCATCAGAATACTATCATCATCCTATAGGAGAAGTATTCTTTTCTTTTATGCCTACTTTATTAAGGAAAAAAAATGACAAAACCATTAGTAGTTTAAACAAAGCATCGGAATATAAATTAAATGACAAAGATAAAAAGTTTAAACTGACTAAAGAACAGAATGCTACTCTATCTAAACTAAATAAAATTAAAGAATTTAATCCTTCATTAATCTATGGAGTTACTGGTTCTGGAAAAACAGAGATATACCTACAATTAGTTGAAAAATTTATTAAAAAAAATAAATCTGTCTTAGTTTTAGTACCTGAAATAAATCTTATACCTCAACTTGTTAAAAGATTTGAAGATAGATTTAGTGGCGAAATCGGTATCTATCATTCAAGACAAACTCCCAATCAAAGATTAAAAGTTTGGTTAAAATCAAAATTTGGAGAAATAAAAATTGTTATTGGAACTAGATCTTCTGTTTTAATGCCATTAAAAAATTTAGGAGCAATAATAATTGATGAGGAACATGATCACTCTTATAAACAAGCTGAAGGCTTTAAGTTTTCTGGAAAAGATTTAGCTATTAAAAGAGCGCAATTAGAAAATATACCTATTTTCTTAGGCTCTGCGACACCATCTCTGCAAACACTTAAGCTTGTAAAAGAAAAAAAATATAAAAAATTTGATTTGCTTAGGAGAGTAGATGGTAAAAAGCCTCCAAAATTGATCCCATTAGATATTAGTGATTCCACTTTGCTTGGAGGCATTGCTATTCAAACAATGGGTATTATTGAGGCCGCAATAAATAGAGGAGAGCAAGTATTAATATTTATAAACAGAAGAGGTTTTGCACCATTATATGAATGTGATAATTGTGGTTGGGTAGCTAGTTGCTCATCATGTGAATCGAACTTAGTTTTCCATAAATCAAAAAATAGATTGATATGTCATAAATGCGAATCTGTTTATGCAGTAAATCATAATTGTCCAGACTGTCAGTCATCTGCACTCAATACTTTTGGAACAGGAACTGAAAGAGTTGAAGAGGTTCTCAAGAATACTTTTAAAAAAGTACCAATCATTAGGATGGACTATGATTCAACAAGGCTTAAGGGTTCAATAGAAGCAATTTATGAAAAAGCTAATGAGAGCAATGAAGCAATATTAGTAGGGACACAGATGTTATCGAAAGGGCATGATTTCCCAAAAGTAACTTTATGCGTCATTCTTAACGCAGATAGTGGTTTGCTGAGCCCAGAAATGAATGCAGTCGAGAAGATCGCCCAACAATTAATTCAGGTTTCTGGACGGGCAGGAAGAAACAATAATCTCGCACAAGTAATTATTCAAACCAGATATCCATATGATGAAAATTTAAAACAAATTAAAACTGGTAATTACCAAGTGGTTGCTGACCAGTGTCTTAATACTAATAAAGCTTTAGGAATACCCCCTTATTCAAATGTTTCTATACTAAGAGCCACATCACCAAACCCCCAAAGTTGTATTCAATTTTTAGAAAAGGCTTGCGAACTTTTGGATAATAAAAAAAATATAAGTATTACTGGACCACTTCCTTCAATACCTTTGAAAATAAAAGGAAATTCAAGGAATCATCTAATTATTAAATCTGATACAAAAACTTATTTGAACAGAGTGCTTAAATTTTTAACTAATGAAATTCAGAATTGGCCTGAGACAAAGAAAGTAAAGTGGGCTTATGACATTGACCCATATGATATGTCTTAAGACCCTCTTTAAATCTTGATTTTAATAATTTGACCGGGGTAGATGGACCTATATTCAAGACCATTTATATTATTTAAGGACTCAACTGTAACGCCAAATCTTATAGCAATTTCAGATAAAACATCACCTTTTTGAATTTCATAGTTTAGGTAATTAGAATAATTTTCTAAAATAGATCCCGATACTGGTATTTCTTTAAAATAGTTATGTATACCCAGAAATATCGATCTCGCTATCATTCTTCTTCCAGCTTTAGTTTTCAGTCTTTTTGCATCCTCATTATTAGTTATAAATCCAGACTCCACCAAAACAGATGGAATATCAACAGATTTAAGAACTCTAAAATCAGCATATTCAACATTTTGCTTATGAATTTTTGTGAATGGGTCTCTTTTTAGCTGATCTAATATTTTTGTACCTAATATTTTACTTTGATCAACCTTTTTCTTATAAGTATTAGGATAGAGATCTCTTGCAGCATCTTCATTAAAATCATATGACTTTATGTTTTTAATTTGAGCTTGAATTCTTTTTCTTTCTTTATCAGATAGATTTCTTGCAACACTACTAGAAGATTCTTCTGACCATATGAAAACAGAGGCACCTTTTACTGATGCCAATCTAAAGCCATCTGCATGAATTGAAATAAATGCGTCAGCGCCATATTTTCTTGCATTCTGATATCTATCATTAAGACTAACTGTACTATCATCATTTCTAATTAATACTGCCTGATATCCTTCTGTATCTCTTAAGGTTCTTTGCAGTTCTTTGGCTATCAATAAAGTAATATCTTTTTCTAATACGTTATTACTACTTACTGCACCAGGATCTTTGCCACCATGACCAGCATCAATTGCAACTATAATATCTCTGATATTATTCTTTAATTTTTTATTTTGTTTAACTTCAATTTTTAACAATATGCCTTCATCTATTTTTTCTTGAGTGGGCTTTTTCCAATTAACATATTCATATAAATCAATCACAATTCTTGTTAAATCTTCTTTTGACGATGCCCTAATTTTTTTAATGGGGTATTTATATTTTTTTTGAACATCTGATTTTAAATCGCTGTTATAAATATCAATAACAATTCTTGAGGGGTCAATTAGCGAGTAAGATTTTATAAAAGAAACTTTATCTAAAAGAAATGATATTTCTATAGACCCATCATCAGATTCTTTTACTTCATTAAATGAAATTTCGTTTGAATGTATCAGCGATGAGAATACTAATAAAAATAATGAGAATTTATTCATAATATTTAATCAAATCTAAAAATAGCTTATGTTTATCATTTATTGATACTTTTCTTCCACCTTCAAAATGTTCAAGAAAAATCTTTAAATCGAAATCTCTTTCTGCAACAAGCTTTTGAGGCCATTCAATAATTATAATTTTTTTTGAATGAGTTTTTCTATCTAAGTTAAAAATATGAATATCTTCTAATTCATCAGTTCTATATAGATCGACATGCAAAAAAAATAAATCTCCTAGATCGTACTCTTCACATAAAGTATAAGTTGGGCTTTTTACTAGTTCGCTCCAGCCTGAATTAGAAATTATCGATCTAGTTAAAAAAGTCTTCCCAGCTCCAAGGTCTCCTTCAAGATGGATTTCAATTGAAGATTGATCAATCTTTGAGAGCTGTTTTGAAATTAGTTCGCCAAGTTTGCTAGTAGCCTCGTCATTTTCTAGGATAATATTTTTCATTTATTAAGTAGGTCTCTAATAGTTAATATCAATGATGAAGCATTTAAACCAATCTCACCTATTTTATTTTTAAATATTTCTCCTGCTCTTGCATGAACAGCAACGGAAAGCATACATGCATCAATGATATTCATTTTTTGAGCAATAAGAGCTGATATTACTCCAGCAAGAACGTCTCCAGTGCCTCCGGAAGATAGCTCTGGCCCACCTTCTGAGCACATAAATATGTCTTGATTATCTTTAGAACAAATAATTGTATTTTTGCCCTTTAAAATTACATATGCTGAGAATCTTTTTGAAATTTGTTTTGCAGCATTTATCCTATCTTCCTGGACCTCATTACTAGAAATACCTAAAAGTTTTGCAGCTTCTCCAGGATGAGGAGTAAGAATAATATTCTTATCCCCATCAAAATTTTTTTCAATAATAAACTGAAGCGCACCCGCATCTAATATTAATGTTTCAATATTTTTTGTTTTGAAAATTTTATTAAAGATATTATTTGACCATTCATCATTTTTTAATCCTGGGCCACATAACAAAATATTAATACCATCAGGTATGGACAAGCTTTTATTAATACCAAGCGCCATTATTTCTGGATTTCTAATTAAACTTGCTTCAACATTTGATGGGTGTGTATTTAGATGCACTAACCCAGAACCACAAAATAGACTAGCTTCAGATGAAAGAATAGCAGCACCACCCATTCCTTCGGAACCCCCTATAATCATAACTCTCCCAAAATCACCTTTATGAGAATCTAAAGACCTTTTAGGAATTTTTCTTTGAATAGAATCAAAATTAAAATCTTTTGACATAAAAAATTAGTTTATTTTAAAAGACCCTAATCTATCAGCATGGAAAGAACCCATATAAACTGTTTTATTTATAGGAACTGCAACTGTTGGTAGACCGAATACAGTTTTACTGAAAGTATATTTATTTTTCAGTTTAAAAGTTTTCTTATCCAATTCATGAATAGAAAAAGGAAGTGAACAATTTACTTCAGTTATGCAATCCATTGCATCATTAGGTTGAAAATTTAATGAAGTTAACCATATAGAGTTATCTTTAATGTATGGATTGTCTGGAGACTCAATAAAATAGCTATTAATTTTCGAATTATTTGATAAATCAAAAATTGTAACCTTATCATCTAAATTATAACTAATATATAGAGTGTTAGATTCTTCATCTAATACAAGTCCATTAGGGCTACTACCTTCAGACCCTTCAATTTCAGTAAAATTTGAATTTTCCCAAAGAACAATATTTCCAGAATTATTCTTCAATAAAGCTATCATGAACCATTCGTTCATTGTGATATCTCTTTTATACATATGAGAGGCATAAAAGCTGCCATCTTTTTTAAGACTTAAGTCATTAAAGTAGAATTTATCAGGAACATTTACACAACCTCTCCAAATAATTTCCCAGCTTAAATCATTCTTTTTTAGTTCAAACATTTCAACAGATTCTTTTGGGTGATGACTGATAACACCTATTTGATATCTTCCGTCATTTCGTTCTACAAGATCAATTCCATGAGGACCATATTCATCATCATCTTTTCTTGAGCATGTCTCTTCTCCCCATGTATTTTCTTCTAGTGTTATTTTAGGAATTATTTTTTTATTATTACTTAGGTCCATGATTGCAAAATAACCAGATTCATTCTCACCCCATGGAGCTATTGAACCCATTTGTGACATAAATAGAAATTTTTTATCTGGAGTAATAACAATGTCCTCTGAATTAATAAAATCACATATAACTTGGATTTGGTCATCTGATTCACAACTACTAATATCTTTTTGTGGACCGACATAATCAGTAGAAACAATCATAAATGCTAAAAAAACCATCAGCATTGATATAGGAATAGAAAACTTATAATAGTTATTCATAAAACTAGGTAACATCTTTTTTATTACTCCTAAAAAGAAAATAATAAAGAAACCTCTCATTAGAAGAAGAATGCCTAGAACAAAGGTAACTATCATCCACATTCTTTCGAACCAGAATGGATCTAATAAACTAATATAGATACATAATAGTCCAAGAGACCCTGTTAAAAGACCAGTGACGGTAAGTCGCTCAGACCTCATAACCCAGGCGGAAATAAATTGGGTGAAAGGCTTGATTAAAATTATTATTGCAAGCGATAGAAAGAAGAAGAAATAAAAATAATTCATAATCAAAATAAACGGTTCTTAATTATATCAACTATTTCTAATGGTTTATCTAGGAATACATGATGGGCTGCATCAGCAATTTCTTCAAACTCCATAATGTCAGAATAGGTTTTTTTAATATTTGGTAGAATGTTTCCTGACATGAGAAGACTTTCAGCGCCATAAACGAATAGCGTCGGGCAACCAAATGTAAATTCATAGCCGAACAATCTTTCTAAACCATTAAACATTGCATCATCAAATTTCCAGCGCCATCCTTCCTCAGTTTCTTTTATAGAATGTTCCGCAATATACCTAACAAACCACCCATTTAAACATTCTTGTGATGGCAGCAATCTAAATCTTTTAAGAATGCTTACTTTATCAGGATAATATTTAATCATTCTAAGA
>Ga0208130_1000862_pt1 | contig 15122 bp, 12 predicted proteins | sample ETNtaG_31_FD_185771 | JGI IMG/M metagenome (GOLD analysis project Ga0208130, IMG submission 185771) | Marine microbial and viral communities from oxygen minimum zone, Eastern Pacific Ocean - ETNP201310SV78 (SPAdes) (version 2) | ecosystem: Environmental > Aquatic > Marine > Oceanic ...
CTGATTGGTCGTGGTGGTGGGAACTCAACCTGTGGAACGCCACGAACGAAACATGGGAATCTTCTGATGTTGGCATGGACGGTGTTGATGGAATGGAACACCCGCATGTGGCATGGATGCCATCCAACGGCAATCGCACCCTGCTCCCTTCGCCAAACGAAACGCAAGCCACCAGCATCAGCGTCCAGTGGCCCAACGGCACGCACGACCAAATCGGTCAGGAAGCCTTCACCGCCTACCACATTACGCAAGGCGCCCTCAACGGCGCTGGAGTGAACTCCACGATTGAAGCCACATCTTACGGCCATTACCTCTCCAGCCTTGGTGACGAAGACGCTCCCGACGACTATGCTTGGTGGTGGAACCTCTACGGTTGGAACGAAACCAGTGAACTGTGGGAATCGTCTAATGTTGGCATGGACGACTACCTCGAACCGCTTCATCTTGCTTGGGCACCATCGTACACCAACGTCTCGACCATCCCCGCTCCCGTCAGCGACGATGTGGACGAAACCGTTTGTAACGGACACGGTTGGGAGATGGGGAGTGGTTCATCCAAGCACTGCATGTGCGACAGCGGCTATACATGGGCTGAAGGCGACCAGTTGAGTTGTGTTCCAGAGACCACCGAAGAATACAACGTGGGTCATTCAACCATCACCTACATCCTCAACGCTGACCTTGAACCAACCGTCGCCTGGACCGGTGATTCTTGGCTTGTTGAAGATTTCACGGCCGATGTGCGTGAACTCCTCGAAAAAGAGCAATTGGGTGGATACGAAGCAGACTTGATCCCTTCGCCCTCCCTCCTCATGACCGCCACCGCCTTGCTTGCAGCCTTCGCTTTTGTGGGTGTTCGTCGAACCAAGCAAGACAACGAGTAGGGGCGAAAGAAGAAAAAGCGGCGCCGCTCCCGGGGAAGCAAAGCAGTCGTCGCATAGCCTGGTATTGCGCCGGATTTGAAATCCGGTGTCCCCGTGACTCGGGAGTTCAAATCTCTCCGACTGCGCCAACACGCTTCCGATGATAATCAGGGAAGACTTCTCAAACTCCACCCTCCCTCAATGGAGCATGCGCAGGGGTACGCTCGCCATCTGTCTCATCGCCAGCATGCTTCTGGCAGGTTGCCTTGGACCCTCAACTGCCGACTGGGGCACCGGGTCTGGAGCGGTCCAAGTGAACTTCTCCATGGAGGAAACCACCGTGAAGAGCACCTTGTCCGGTGGCTCGACCAGCAACACCATCGTTCCTGTTGGATGCATTCCGGGAACAGCAGGTGGAGATTTGCAGGATGGAAACGGCTCGGCTATTTCGTTCACGGGCTACCTCGCAGCCAGTGCATTTTACGACAGCCATAACCAACAGAGCACGCGAGGTCTCGGCTTTGGCGTGACCACATCGGTCGCCATCCAGTCGATGAGTTTCAGTGATGCCGCCGCCGTTGTTGACGGCGATGGTGCGCGAATTGACCTCAAGGAGTGGTCGGACCCGCTTTACCCAAAAACAGGGGCTGGATCGGTTAATCTCGAGAAATTAGATTCCGAAGCTGACACCAAATGGTTTGTTCTTGGCCTCATTCCCACCTCTGAAGAGGTGCTCAGAGGGATGACTTCCTTGAACGAATGGCACCAGCCCGTTTCCATCCATGGATACATGGTGTACACTGAAGAAGGCGGTTCAAACGCGGTCGGCGAATTGAAATCATGGCATACCGCGACCAATGAGTGTTCACTCAAAGTCGAATCAAACACCAACAGAGAGGATCTCTATGTCCTTGTGACTGGCATTACCCTTGACGGTGCGACGGTCTCTGAAAACGGGGAAGCCGACGATGAGTGGGTTCAGGGCGACGTCCCCTTCCTCGGACGAGGTGGATTCATCATGTTCTTCCTCGTTGGTGGATTGGGTGGCTCTGTTGGTTTGTTCATTGTCTCGAAGGGCATGCTCATGAAGTCTGCTGGACGGTCCATGCGAGTTCTCATCGGTGAAGAGGGCATGAAGAAGGCAGCCAGTGTCAAGAAGGACGCAAAGGCAGCAAAGGCCGCAGGCATGGAATCTCCAGAGGAGCGACAACGCCGTAAAAACCGAGAACGTCAACAAGCCGAAAAAGAACAGAAGAAGCAACAACCACCCAAGGAAAAATCGTCGACAAAGGAAGACGAAGATTCGCTGGGAGGATTCGACCTCGACAGTGTTCTCGCATCAACTTCTACCTCCAGAGGACCTGGTGGCTCTGCTCCAACCGGAAGAAAGAGTTCAGTGGTCGTCACCGATGCTGCTGAAGAGATGGATCGGATGAACGCACAACAAGAAACGCCTGCGCCCACCTCGTTCCCCTCCTCGGTTTCGCAACAACGCCGAAGTGCACCACCTACCAAACCACGCAGTCAAGCGCCTGAGGAAGAACCGAGCAAACCCAAGGTTCGCCGCAGAAAGGCGGTGAAGAAGGCACCTCCTCAACCCGTTGAAGAAAAGACAGCACCTGCGCCCCAATACGATGAGGACGAGGATTTCTCTGACTTCTCGTTCTAATTTGGCCGCATGATGTGGGTCGCGTGCTTGAGCACGGTCATGTTCAGCGGGGTGGAACCGATGTTTTCACCGTCGATGTTGATGGCGGTTGGCTCCTCGGTTTCAATGCTCAACGACGTGAATCGGTGATAGTCAACTTGGGGGTGGAACACATGACGTCCCTCTTTTTTGAGCATACCAAAGGCCTTGAGCACGTCTCTACGAGTCATTTTCTTCAAAATGCCGATGTCCATCAATCCGTCATCGGTGCTCGCCCCTGGGGCCAGAGGAAGCAAGGAGCCCCCGGTCTGCGTGTTTTGAACGAGGAAGAGGGTGAAATCGTCGGTAATGAAGCGATCATCCAAGGTCAGTTTTGCCGTGCGGCGGCGATTGGCCATGATCGCCATCAGTATACCAACATCATAACGAATCGGCCCCATCCAACGCATTTTTTCTGCTTGGATGGTTGAGTCAACGCCCAACCCCCATGTCACGAGGTTGTGGCTGTAACGAACCATCGTCTCGCCTGTTGCACCCGGTAAGCCCTCGGTCAACTCAACCTTAGCGAGGTCAAGCGCTTGACGTCGCCCACGAAGCATGGCTTCCACGGCTTGTTCGACCGATGACAGGTTGAGGTCATGGGCATGGGAATTGCCGGTGCCTGCAGGAACAATGGCGAACGTGTCCTTGGCCTTCTTTCCGAGCAACATTCGGCCGGTGATCGCTTCAGAGAGCGAACCATCCCCTCCCACAACCGCAATGACATCGCTTTCTCCAACCACCAGAGCAGAAGCCATGGTCACCAAATGGCCGCTGTAAGCCGAATAGGAGGTGGCGATGTCAACACCGGCCTCCTTCACGAGTTCTATCACGCGCTGAGCAACGGCTCGGCCTTTCTTTTTCCCAGAGAAAGGATTGACCAGAAGGTGGACTTTCTTTGGAAGGTCTCGAAGTTCTCCCTCTTCATGGAACACCTCGGCGAACACCGGGCGATGAGCCCCCTTCTTTTGCCGGGATGATGTGTCGTTCTCAAAGGCCATCGGTTCCAAAAGCCCCTGCTGAGATGTGTTGCCCATGCCACACTCAGGGCAAGAAGACCCTTGAATGCTTCTCAATCCTGCGGTTTGTGCAATTATTCATTATGAATATATTTGCCACCATATTGAATAAATTGACTTATTTTGAGGTTTTGGGGACCTTGGGGCGATGCAAGCAGTCATCAACGAGGTGCTCCTCGGCGGCGTGTGGCAGAAGAGTGGAGCGATGCAGATCGCATGTTCATGGAGCATGCACTCCTCATCGCTGAACGGGGTCGTGGGAAGGTCAGCCCCAACCCTCTGGTCGGTTGCGTTTTGGTCAAAGACGGCGTTGTTATCGCTGAAGGTTGGCACGACCACCTCGGTGGCTTGCACGCTGAGCAGATGGCCATCCACGACGCCGAGGAAAAGGGCCATTCTCCCAACGGCTCAACCGCCTATGTGACGCTTGAGCCTTGCAATCACTTTGGTCGAACTCCCCCGTGCACGGAAGCCCTGATGTGGGCTGGAGTGAGCGAAGTGATCATCGCCCATCACGACCCAAACCCCACGGTAAGAGGCGACGGTTGTCGCGCGCTGGAAGATGGAGGCATCCCCACCCGTACAGGACTGATGGAAGCTGAAGCCCACGAACAAATGAGGGCCTTCATGCATTGGTGCACCTACCGTCGCCCGTTGGTGACGGTGAAAATGGCCCTCGACGCCAACGGCTCTGTGGACGACCGTGCGGTAGAAGCGCAGCGATTTACCTCGCGAGGATGCTTGGAGAAAGTTCACGAATTGCGCAGAGATTGCGACGCTGTTTTGGTGGGTGTGGAGACCGTCAACCGAGATGACCCCCAACTCAATGTCCGCTTGGTCCCCGCAGACCGACAGCCCCTACGAGTGGTCATTGACCCCAATCAGCGCATCAATTCATCCGCCCAACTTGTTGTGGACGAGGGCGAAACGTTGCTGATGCAAGGCGAATTTACCGGCCTGAGTTCACTCCTTCATCAGCTGGCTGACCGAGAGGTTCAACGCATCTTGGTCGAGGGAGGCCCGACCACCGTCCATCGCTTTTTGGAAGCCGGCCTTGTCGACGAGGTTTTTTTGGTGCACAGCGAAGTGATTCATCAAGAGCCAATCGATGCTGGACTCTCTACCAAAACACTGACAGACGCCGGATTGACATTGTCACAAGAGTATGTTTGGGGCGAGGAACGGGTGGAACATTATCTCCGCTCACCTACTTCAGCGTGATGATTTCGTCCCAACGATGCGAGGACCCTTTGCGAAACAATCCCTCGTGGAACTGCCTCTGGTGCATGTGAACGCATCGAGCAATGCGACCTCGGTGATTGTAGCAACCTTGCCGAGTATGAACCACCACCAGCACTTCGTCAAGCGCAATGGACGGCCCGGTGGGCGACGGAGGGGGCGATGAAACTCGTTCGGTTGCACCGTCCCATTCAACCTCATCAACCGTGGGGGCGTCAATGGCAGCGTGCTCAAAACGAAGGTTCCCCTCACCGAGTTTGACGGGACGCCACGTTGAGCGAACGCCATTATCGAGCCAATCTCGGATGCGCTTCAATTGCTCCCTCGTCGCCAGCCCAATGTGGGAGCGTTCCCACCATCCGGGCGTCCGAGCAAGGGTCACATGGTGAACGCCCGGGTAAGCGTCCCGAGGGTCCAGGCCGTCGGCCCATGTCCTGCAAATGCCTTCCAATCGAACCGTCAACAAGGGAAGGGGTCCCATGTTGATGTCTTGGAGACGATACGGATTGGCCAATTCGCCCTGCAACAAAATAGGGCGCCGTTCGTCGATGAGAGGGGCGTTTTCTTTCGCTAAAAGCTCATCCAGCGAGGATGTTTTGTTTCCGAAGCGTTTGAAGTAAGCATTGAGAGAAGGCCCTTGGAGAACTTCATCGCTCAACTCGCCCTCAAAGCCGTCAAGGAGCATGACTTCCTTTGAGGTAAAGAGAATCGGATGTTCGGGTAACGCCAACGGTGAATTGTTGGCAGAATAAGGCCAACGACGAGGTGAACCTTCGTGCATAAAGGGACCTCCTCAAGCCTCGTACATGAACCCGCCTTTCAATCGGTGTAGGTCGTCTCGAAAAGACAGGCGGGGCAGGTCACTTTGATCGGACGTATATCGGGAATGCCAAGAGCGACGCCGCAGGCTGCGCAAAGAATGGCTTGACTGACCTGTTCTCTCCGTTGTTCCGCCTCTCTTGTTGGGTCGTATTCGAATTGGAATTGTTTTTTGTCGACCATGGTGGGTGCTGCTGGCGGGGGAGCTTGGGTCAATCCAGGCACGTCTTTGTGAGAGGTGTCCCATGATGTTGACGGCGTGTTGGCCGGGGGGGTAGGAGCGGTTGATGGCGCTTGGAGCGAAGCGCGTAAGGTTGCTTCGTCCACCCCGTAGGTTTTACACAAACGGTCAATTTCCAACATTTGGTCATAGCCCGTCAGGGTTCGAAGAGCCGCCAACTCGTGTTCAGGGACCGTGGCCATGGCGTCGGCTGTGGTTTTCTCGCTTTATCTGTTGAGGGTTTTCGTTCGATGGCTTGGCTTGTTTTTTCCGGTATCCGGAAATGAAAGGGGGAATTACGGAAGGGTTCAAAAGAGGTGGGCTGAGCGAGCCCGTTGAGCAGCATGGCGTCGAGACCGTTTTCCCGCAAGTCCAAAACCTCCCGAAAGAGCAGGGGCGTAAGAGACGTAACCTGCGGAGGCGTAATGCAGCACGCTCATGCCTTGTTGGCGAGCGATTCCATGGCCACCGTCCTCGACGTGTTGACGAAACACAATTGGGACCATTTGTTCATCGTTGACGATGAAGGTGTCCCAATGGGTCGAATTCACGCCGTGGATTTGTTGAAGATGGTCGCCAAAAAAACGGTGAACAGGGACGTGGCATGGATGCATTCCATTCCCGCTCAGCAAGTTCTCACCCATCCACCGTTGACCGTGCGAGCCTCGACACCCTTGCTCAAGGCAGGGGCGTTGATGTTGACGCACGACCTGAATCAATTGGGGGTCGTTGACGACGACGGTGTCCTGATTGGCGTGGTAGGGCACAACACGGTGGCAAAGGTGTTGCCACGGTTCTTGCTGTGATCAAATGCCCCAGTATCGTTCAGCTTGGGCTTGACGGGTTTGCAGGGTTCGCACGACGGTGGTAACCATCCACAACACAACCACCCAGATGATGGGTGTGGTCAAGTCATCCAGAATCATCTGGACGCTGAATTCGTAGGACGTACCGCTGAGGACACGAATAGCGATGTCCAGGGCAGCGTTGAGGAAGGAGTAGACCACCATGCCAAAGACACTCAAAACGATCAGACTGCCTGAAAACGAGCCGCGTTTCAATCGCAGGAGCATGAACCCGGCGGTTGAGGTCAAGAACGCGATAACGGTCCATGCAAGCGAGGAGTGAATCACGCTCAGCCACAACACCGATTGTGAATTGGCCGTACCTTCAGAGAGTCCAAAGGCTCGCCAACCTTCTGCTACAGCAAAGATGGCGCTGAACAGGGTCGCTGTCCACAAAAGGGACGAGAACATGGCGGCGTCTGCGTTTTCACGCATTTCTTGGATGACACGGTTCACGGTCGATTCAATACCGGCTCCCTTACTGAAAATGTAGAGGCCGAGAACGAGCGGCAAGGCCCCAATGACGACATCGCCGATTTCGTTTGGAAGCATGATGCCCAGTCCAAAAATGGCCAGCACGGCGCCGAATGGAATCATGATTCGGGAGCGCCATTTTGGGTCTTCAAGGGCCTTGACGATGTAGTAGTACGTCCCTTCAATCCCTTGGGATTGTCGAACGATGACCTTCTCAACATGGTCGATCCGAACCTGAGAAGTGATGATGGGGAGGACACTTTCGTCTTCGGCGCCGTCGGTCACGAGGATGGCTTGGTCGGGTTGGAACGCCGAGACGACCTCGTCAAGCTGAGCGGCGATGGCGCGATCCGAACGCACACCGACCTTCTCGTCACCGGTGAGGATGGCGATTTCAATCTCGTCTTCCTCCGACTTGCCTTCCATGAGTTTGTCATTCACCGAAAGGGCCCCAAGGATAGCGTTGGTGTCGCTTTCCTCCGGGTCGGCAATACCGAGCTTGAGGGCGGCCGTGAGGACTTGCCGTCGTCCGACAACGGGTCCGCGGATGGAGGTTTTGAGACCGAGATCATTGTCCCGGTCAACCGTAATCACCAGTGTCCGTGTCATCTGTGCATCCCCGTTTGGTGGTCCCACCACCGTTCTTTCATTCAAACCCTTGTGCGGAAAACCCGCCCCAAACCCGGTGTTTCGGGTCAAGCGGTTGATGTTCGGCGGCGGACGGCTGACACATCATCATGGCCTGAAGGAGGGTCCTGCCAATCCTCGTCTCCGGGTAAAACCAGTCCCGCTCCAAGACTGACCAGTTCATTGGCCAGTCGACGTTGTTCATCAACGAGGAGGTCCCAATCCTTTGTGTCGTCTTTCCAAATCTCCCACCGCTGAAGGTTTCGCCAACCCCGCATACCCCGAGCGTAGAGTTTGAGATGGAGTTTGGCAGAAGCAGGCCACCAAAACATGAACACCAAGAACACCGCAACAGCGGGTAATTTGGTGATTTCAAGGAGGAGCCAATGGCTGAGAAGCAATTCGTTGATTGGACTTGAGACGCTCAAAAGAGACCAGGTGATCAGAACGGACGCCATGATCCACCAAATCGGAAAGAACACCATGGCCGACAGCAATTTGGCTGTGCCAACCACGGATGAATCGAGTGTACGACGTTTGAGGAACCAACTCAGCAGCCCGTTGACCTTGTAGGGGAGGTAATTTCCCGCAACGGCGCTCCAAGACACCAAACCAAACATCCAGACCACCGCCCATATCCATTGCACGAAATACTTGAGATAACCCATGAGGGAGAGTTGTTCCGGACGAGAATCGACGTCATAGGGCGTGATGCCTCGTTGTTCGAGGGTCGCAAAGTGCTGCTCACAAGCGTCAGCAAGTGTTTGTGTTTCTTCGGGCTCCTCTTGCCCCATGTATTCCCATCCTGCACGGAGTCGGCGAGCGGCAAGAACGGATTCGGCGTAAGTGGGTTTGACCAGGGCTTCGCCGGCTTGGCGCTGCTTTTCAGCATAAACCAAGCTCCGTCCCTTCCAAATCATCGTGCGTTCAGTCCATGACAACTTTGAGTGGTTGGCCCTGTCCAGTTCAACAGCAATTTGGTCGGTCACCCGCTTCACCCAAGCACGGTCGAGTTGGTCCTGCTCTTCTTCGTCTTCAACGGACTCTGGGACGTCTGGGAACGTCATGGTCCGTTCAATCACGACAGCGGCTCGTTCACGGAAGCGTTGAGATTCAGAATAATGAAGGCCGACCGGAACAAGATTCGGGAGCGGGCGACCTTCTTCCTTTGCTTCTCGTATCGCAGCCAAGAGAATACGTGCCGCTCCGGAGCGAACCGTTCGAACGCCGGAGTCAGCATGCGTCACGCCCTCGGGAAAAATCAACACGCTCCCACCCGCTGAAACAATGGAGGAAAGAGATTTCAGACGGTCAACGTTTCTTCGTCGCGATGATGTGAGGTCCTTCGAATCGACCGGTCGCTCAATCGGGACCACGCTTGAAGCCTTGAGCAATCGTCCAAGAATCGGGATATGAAACAAGGTATGCTTGGCCACCGTGGTCAGTCGACCCGGTAGGGTTGACATCATGAGCATCGGGTCAATGAGGCCACTTGGATGCCAAGTGATGTAGAGGATGCCTCCTTCTTTGGGGAGGTTCTCGTCGTCAACAATGTTGATTTCTCGAAACCAAATATTCGTCAAAAAACGGAAAAAACGCCGACATATACGGTAGGAGAGAGGAAGCTTCTGCAAAGATTCCGATGCTTTACCGGCGCTCCCCATGACAACACCTCAGAGGCCTCTCATTTAGAGAAAACGCCTGCGAATGTCTCTAATCAGTGGTTTGAGGATCTTCTGCCTCCTCTGTGGAGGTGGGTGAGGGTGATGGGGAACGGTCGGTCAATCGCTTCCATCGTTGCGTGGCTCGAATGTACTTGAGTGGATGATCCATCCACGGTTGGTCGCACGTTCGGTTATCACCAGGGAGCACGGGGCAATTGTGGTTCACCTTGAGTTTCCCACAGCCAGCAGGTGTGTATTCATGTTGGTACACGTGTTGAACTTGGTAGGAGGTCGTCGCCTCGCTGAAATCGGGTGCACCGCGAAAGAAACCCACGCAGGATTCCTCTGGAAGCGCCAACGTGGCTGACATTGAAGCCAAAAAGAGACGCCCGAAGTGATTCACGTTCACGCCTCCGGCCAAATCGGCGATGATCTTCTGCATGCAAGGGGGCCAATCACTTTCCTCTGCCCCAACCAAAGCAATGGCTTCACTGGCTTTGTTGGCCATCAAGTTGCGCACCATCCCCACCGGTTCAGCCAATCGAACGGCGAGATCGGTCGTCACCTCTCCCATCTTCTCGAGGGCTTCTGCTTCAATCCCCGCTTTGATTCGCTCACGAAGTAAACGTGCGAGTTTCGCAGAGGATGCGTATTGGCGCTCTCCGTGCAATTTGACCCAGCCCTTGTCCACGTCAACGTTGGGCAAACGCCAACGCGTACCCGTGATTTTGGGGCAGATTTCAATGAAATCCGACAAACCCACCCGCCATTCAGAGGAGGAGGTTTGCCGAAGTTGTCGCATCGTCATGCCCGAGGTTGCTGAAGGGGTGGCCGTACTCCCCGTGGTCTCCTCAACCTGCGAAAGATAGGTTCTTGCAACGGCCGGGAGGTTGGAGGTGTCCTGAATCAGAAGTTGTTCTGCCCGTGCTGCTTCGGCCTGAGCCCATCGAGCGATGAGGCGTTCGTCTTCGCTGGCGCACATCACGAGCCTTGCGTAGTAGAACGAAAAGGCCTCGATCAAGCGACCTTCTTCGGTGTGGATGTCGCCCCCGACCACCTGGACGCCTTCTTTGGATTGCACGGAATCAATCAAGCGAATCCGGGCACGTTGACGGGCTTGTTCCATCCACGTGCCCTCTAACAATTCGTTCAAATCAATCCCGTGGCGGACCGCCATGTTTCGAATCCAATCCGACGCTTGAGGGAGGAAGGGATAGCGCGCCAGCGTGACTTCGTCCGCCAAGGGAGGCGGTGTCGCTGGCACGGGCATGATGGGAGGAGAAGGCCACGGATTATGAAGTTCAACCTCGGGGTCGCTTTCTTGACCTCGGCCGACACCGACGCACCATGCGACTCCTGCCTGACGCAGCATTGGTCGCCATTCAACACGATGTGCGCGCCCACTACGGCTGGTCCTATTCAAGCGACCTCAACAGCGCCATCGGCCTACGAGAAAGGTGCAATCAACACCCTTCCGGAGCGGTTTTGGGATGGACGGTTGACCATCGCCGGCGTACACTGGAACACCTCGCTCAGCGACTCATGAAGGCGGAAAAGGTGGTGCTGGTAGGGGCGGCTGTAGAGGAGGATGACCTGGCGAAGAACTGGCCAGCAAACACCGTATTTATCGCCGCTGATGGAGCGGTTGGCGCCTGCTTTGACCGAGTGGATGTCCTCTGTGTCGTGACCGACCTCGATGGAGGAGACCATCTGGACGAGGCTGTTGCGCGAGGTATTCCGCTCATTGTTCACGCCCACGGAGACAACGAGGAACGATGGCGGGATTGCACTGAAGCATGGGCAGAGCAGGGCGGGGCATCGCTCGTGCTGACGCATCAAACCGACGAGGTCTACCCCGACATGCACAACGTCGGTGGTTTCACCGACGGGGATCGCGCTGCATGCTTTGTCGCCACGCTTGGCGTCCCGTTCGCCCGAGTGCAATTGGTCGGCTATGCCTTGGACCATGTCGGGCCTTGGTCTGGAGTTACGGACCCGGAGCGAAAATTGGACAAACTGAAATGGATGGGGCGCATTCTTGACCATCTTCACGAAGGTTGGCAGCATCAACAGAAATCCTCTGAATAAGCCGCTGTTGACGAACATAAGCATAAGAAGGCGCAACGAGGTTTGGGTTTCATGGACGGCCGGCGCTCCATGCAAAACACCCTCTTGTGGGTGGCGGCGGTGGTGCTCATCAATGCCCTGTGGCTTAACGTGGCCAACCAGTCCGCTCCCAATGAAATCAACACCCCCAACCAGTTTCAGACCTATCGGGAGGTCGAAATTTCATCTGTTTTCGGTTCTTCTTCTGCCATTCCAGCCGAACTGAACACGGTGTTTGAGAGCACGAGCGTTGACGACGCCAACGTGAGTTTTTCCATCAAAAAGAACAACCTGAGCACGGTCTTTTCATGGTCAGGAAGCTTGAATGAGGCGGTTCCTGTTTGGTCAGGTGAATTGGCCCCAGGCACCTACACGGTCGAAACCGTGGTGGAAGAAGGCGTGAACGTTCAACAGCGGTTGGACCTGAAACCGTTTGCTGCGATTCAAACCGTCGGGCATGCGGTGCTCACCTTGTTGCTTGTAGCTCTTGCATGGGGAGAACAAGGTGTACGGGCGCTCTATGCACGAAGACCTCGAACAGAGGCGGCAACATCAACGGTGGAAAAAACACCGTTCAAGGCGAAGAAATTCGCTCCCGAAGACGATTCCTCAACGTGGGATGAGACCGATTCTCCGTGGAGAGACCCGGTACGATGACTCACAAAAAGTCGGAAAGTGAGAGTTGTTTCGCCCGGTCGTTGTTGAACAGAGAATCAGCGCTTGAGGCCAACCAATCGGCGTTTTGCCGCGTGTACAAATCCACGCCGTAGTGGTCCATGACAAACCGCATGACTTCGATGTACTTGCGAACCGCCCCTTCCGAGACGGTCAGGGCGAGGTTGCCATTGCACAGCCCGCCTTCGGCTTTGGCGACACCCATTCTTGAGAGGCCTCGCCCGGTTTCTTTCTTCGGTTGAATACAACTTCCCGACAGCGGCATCCGGCGATAGGAGTGAGCGCACTTGAGGCATCGGACCTTCTGACGCCCGTAGGCGTTCAAATTGCCTCGTAAATCCGGTAAAAAGTGCGACCGAACCACACTGGAGGCAACCTGCCGAACATTGACGCCGCGGAGGCGGTGTCCAAGCGCCAACTGACCGTTCATTTTGTCGATCATCGTTTCCAGCGTTTTGTAGGCAGAGAGGGCAGGTCCTCTGTCAAGAGCATGACAATCGTGCGTGTATCCGTACCCTCGGACGGCGGCGACGCTTCCAAGTCGGCGTTCAACGAAGTCCATTCGATGTTGAATGTCCTTTGGATGCGGTTGTTGCAACGTGGCCTCGTAGAAATCCCGCTCGTAAAACCAAGCGGCATCAACGTTGAGGGCTTCTTTGTCAACTTCGGTGGGGTTCAGACGCGTCGTCAAGACCAGCGGAGCGTCCATTTGACCGCCCCGGTTGGCCGGTAAAATATCACGGCTGAAGTTCAACAAACCGTCCATCAAGAGCATGATGGCGTCTTCATCCCCGTCGCAATTTCGTCGTTTGGCCGCATGGAAAAGCGGGTGGGCATAGCCGCCGGAACAATCGGCCCATCCGATGATTCGAGAGAGAACCCCTCCGCTGGTGTGAGGTGCAAGGGCGCAGATAAGGTGGCCGATGAGGTCATCGGGTTTGTCGGCGTTGTAGTAAGGCTCCATTTTGTAAAACCGTACCAGCAACTCGTCGATGTATTTCGCCGTGCGAAGCAAGAAATCAGCAGCCCCTTTGGCGACGATGAAGTCCTGAGGGAAAATCTCCAGGGTTTGTTCGTCGTCTTCCAAAGGCCGACCGCGGTAGTCGTGTGTGTAGCCGAGCCCATGAAGCGTCTTCCAAGGCACCCCGATTTCTCGTGGGCGGAAATGCGTGATGGGCACATCGCTCATGTCGTAGCGGACCGTCCCGTCTCGGAACACTGGAAGTTGATGTCGCGCCCGAAGAATCCCTTTCTCAATGGCCTCGGGTGTTTGATCGCGGCTGTTCAGTTTCTTGGTGCACTTGACCTGAGCGGGGAGACGGTCGATTCCCAGACGGATTCGGGCGTCTTCAACCATCTCGTCCATCCGAACCGATTGGACCTCGCCTCGGCGATAGGCGTTTGACTTGCTTTCACGGGCTTGTGTTCGGCCGTTGCAGGTCTCCCCTGCCTTCGTTTCACCGTGGGCGTCCAAGGCTCGATGATGGCATCTGAGATAGGGCGACTCTCGTTCGCACACGGTGCACGTTCGACGACCCAATTGCACGCGTATCGTTCGCTTGTCGATGGCGTGGTTCAGGAGTCGCTGGTTACCGCCGTTCAATTCGATGGGGAACAGGGAATGCGTCATCGGGTTCATGACTCGAGGTGCAGCCTTTTCGGGGCGGCCCATTCGACAGCCCACACGAACCGGTGCACTGTGTTCCCAGCGAAGGTCGGAAAGTTGGCGAACAATCACCATGATGCCATCGATGGCGTGTTCATCTTCGAGGCGTTGGGCGGCGAGGTAAGCGGCGGGGTCGCTGGGCCCCACATCGGGAACCGAGGCCGCCGCATCCCGGCCAACACGGTCGGTTTCAGCGATGCCAAGTCCACGTTGTCTTGCGCCCGTTTCGGCGGCGATACGAATCGTCGCCCGTTCTTTTTCAAGTTCCCCTTTGCGTGCTCGTTCTTCGTCGAGAACCAGTTTGGCCTTTCGCAAAGTGTTCAAGCGGTCAGTGGCCACTTTTGAAGCGTTTTTTTGGCGAAGTGGTGTTGCACCGTCGCTGGCATAACCGAACGCTTCGAGGAATGATTCCCAGCCTGCGGTTACGACGATGTCGTCGCCATCGTGGTGATGAGGAAGGCCCAACAGCATCATCGCTCCTTTGGCAAGACCGTGTTGTTGCAAAGCCCACCCTTCAGCCAATTCTGAGGTCATGATGGGTGGCTCCATCGTGAAGGAGGGCCCCGGTAACGTGGATGAATCGGGTTCGGGAAGAACCTCGGGTTGCAATTCATCCATCATTTTCGCAGACCATCCTCTGGCGCCACTCGGCAAACGAAGGTGCCGTTCGCTGGCCAGCGGTCTCGCGCCCTCAGGAGCGGAGGTTTCCGTCGGTGATGCTTCAATGACGGCGTCTTCAAGCAGCTGGAACACAGAAGGCAGCCATTCGAGAGGGAGATCTTTGAACCAGGGGTTGTGAGGCGGAGGGAGAGATGTTGCGAAGCGTCGAGAGCAAGCCAAAGCTTGGGGCCATGTCATCGACAATTGTCGCAAATGTTCGTGCCATTCGGTGCGAACCCAGAATTGCGCGTTCGGGTCATCGCATTCCTCGGGCGGAATGCCCGGTGTTGCATTGGGCCACGCGTCTCGAGCGAACCCAAAGGTTTCGAGGAAAAACGACACATCGTCCTCAGTGGACAGGCTGTCAACCATGTCGCTGGCCCACCAATCCATCGTGTACCCGGCGGGCACCAAGCGCTTGTTGTTCTCCATGAATTCCCCGTATCCGATGACCAGTTCCCCGTTATCCCAGACCTGTTTTACCCGGTTTCGAAGCATAGCATAGGCTGCAGGGTCGTCGATTCGTAGGAAGCGCCCGTCTTCCAAAACCACCCATGG
>Ga0208130_1000864_pt1 | contig 15107 bp, 14 predicted proteins | sample ETNtaG_31_FD_185771 | JGI IMG/M metagenome (GOLD analysis project Ga0208130, IMG submission 185771) | Marine microbial and viral communities from oxygen minimum zone, Eastern Pacific Ocean - ETNP201310SV78 (SPAdes) (version 2) | ecosystem: Environmental > Aquatic > Marine > Oceanic ...
GCGGCATAGCTGGATCAGACTTTCGTCCATTGTCCAATATTCCTCACTGCTGCCTCCCGTAGGAGTCTGGTCCGTGTCTCAGTACCAGTGTGGGGGATCTCCCTCTCAGGACCCCTACCTATCGTAGTCTAGGTGAGCCGTTACCTCACCTACTAACTAATAGGACGCATGCTCATCTTTTACCGCCGAAGCTTTAATCATAAAATCATGCGAATTCATGATATTATAGGGGATTAATCCAAATTTCTTCGGGCTATACCCTAGTAAAAGGTAGATTGCATACGCGTTACGCACCCGTTCGCCACTCGTCTTTCGGTGCAAGCACCAAAAGTTACCGTTCGACTTGCATGTGTTAGGCTTGCCGCTAGCGTTCATCCTGAGCCAGGATCAAACTCTTCGTTGTAAAAATTTTAAATATAATTTAACAACTTGAATTGTTAAAAGGACTGTCTCGGAATGGTTTTGCTAATTCGTTGTAAGATGATAAATCATCTATACGCTGTCAATTCTCAATACTTTCAATGAACTTAATCATTCTTCTCTGTTCAACAGAAAAGCGGTGCAAATATACACTCCTTTCATATACTACCAAACATTATTGAAGAAAATAAATATTTTTTTTCCAACATATTTATTAACAATCTGATAATCAGTAGATTTAAAAAGGAAAATTAATTGATATTTTGTCTTAAAATATCTTCTATAAAGATATCTTCTTTAACATTTTTGGGATCATATTCTCTTTTTAAAGATATGTCAAAGATTTTAGCGACAGAATTATATGTGAATGCTCTAAACCCATTTCTAAGTTCTTTAACTAAGTTATAAGCTGTAATACCAGTTTCACGATGAATTAGTTTAACAAGAATTTGTCCCTCAGTTCTAGTTAACCTTTTGAGTTCAGCTGTAAGTTCATCTTGCAGAAACTTTTCTAACATTCTTGTATATTTCTTTTTCTTTCTTTTAGATTTAATTTTTGTCAATCTTGAATTTAATTTTGTTAATCTTTCAGAAGCCATTTTAGCATATGGGTAAACCTTTAGTGTTTTTCTTTTTAAAGTGTAATACATAACTAAATCTTCATTAGTTTCAAGATTAATTGGCTTGTAAATCGTTACTTCTTTTAAATTTATATGAGATGAAAAAATCGAATCGCCTTCAATTTTATAATAAGTATCTGCATTTTCTTGAGATAAAATAAAATTAGAAGTTAAAAAACAAATAAATATTACAGCATATTTTTTCACTACACAAATTTATGAATTAAAATATCCTAATAAATAGTAAATGATTAATTTTGAAAAAATTTAATATTTATGTCCACTAAAGCTGTTCTTACAAAAAAATCAATTGAATTTCTTGAAAAATATTTAAATAACGCCTCTCCTACAGGATATGAGTGGGAAGGTCAAAAAATTTGGATGGACTATACTAAACCATACGTTGATGAATTTATTACTGATACTTATGGAACTGCTGTTGGAGTTATTAATCCTAATGCAAAATTTAAAGTTGTTATTGAAGGGCATTCAGACGAAATATCTTGGTATGTAAATTATATTACTGAAAATGGACTAATATATGTTATAAGAAACGGTGGAAGTGATCATCAAATTGCTCCATCAAAATGTGTTGATATTCACACTAAAAAGGGTATTGTTAAAGGTGTTTTTGGATGGCCAGCTATTCACACAAGAACACCAGCTAAAGAAGAAACTCCAAAACTTGAAAATATTTTTATTGATATAGGTGCAAAAGACAAGAAAGAGGTTGAAAAAATGGGTGTTCATGTTGGTTGTGTAATAACTTATCCTGATAAGTTTCATGTATTAAACAAAAACAAATTTGTTTGTAGAGCTATTGACAATAGAGCTGGTGGTTTTATGATTGCTGAAGTTGCTAGGCTTTTAAAAGAAAATAAAAAAACTCTACCATTTGGATTATATATTACCAACTCAGTTCAGGAAGAAATAGGATTAAGAGGGGCGCAAATGATAACTGAAACAATAAAGCCAAACATTGCTATTGTCACTGATGTCTGTCATGATACATCAACCCCAATGATAAATAAAAAATTACAAGGTGATAATGTAATGGGAAAAGGTCCAGTTATCTCCTATGCACCTGCTATTCAAAATAAATTAAGAGAAAGAATTATTGAAACTGCTGAGAAGAAAAAAATACCATTTCAAAGACATGCTTCATCAAGAAGTACTGGAACTGATACCGATGCTTTTGCTTATAGTAATGGCGGTGTTGCCTCTGCATTAATATCTCTTCCATTAAGATATATGCACACAACTGTTGAGATGGTTCAAAAAGAGGATGTAGAAAATGTAATTAGATTAATATACGAAACACTTCTCACGATTGGACCAGATGACGATTTTAGTTATTTCAAATAAGTATTTTAAATACTGTTTTTTAATATTTGGTCGACAACTTCAGGGTTTAAAAGAGTAGATATATCACCAAAATTTTCCTTTTCACCAGAAGCTATTTTTCTAAGTATTCTTCTCATAATTTTTCCACTTCTTGTTTTAGGTAAACCAGGAACTAGTTGAATTTTATCTGGTTTTGCAATAGGACCGATAGTCTTTGAAATCAAATCATTAATTTCTTTAACTATATTTCCATTATTGGTTTCATCTTTTAAAATTACGAAAGCATACAGAGCATTTCCTTTTATGTCGTGAGGAAATCCAACAAGAGCACTTTCAACAACATTCTCATGCATATTTATAGCATCTTCTATTGGGGCAGTACCTAAGTTATGTCCAGAAACAATAACTACGTCATCTACCCTGCCTGTAATTCTATAATTACCCTTGTCATCTCTAAATGCTCCATCACCAGGAAAATAGTATCCAGGATATGCAGAAAAATAAACATTTTTATATCTTTCATGATCACCATAAATTGTTCTAGCAATTGAGGGCCAAGGGTATTTAATTCCTAAAATTCCATTTTTATTATTGTCATCAAATTCATTAGCATTTTCATCAAACAGTACAGGTTGAATACCCATCATGGGTTTTGTTGCAAAAGTAGGTTTACCTTCAGTGACATTAGCAAGAGAAGTAATCATTATACCACCAGTTTCAGTTTGCCACCAAGTATCAACTATTGGACATTTACCCTTACCAACGTTAATATTGTACCAATCCCAAGCTTCTTCATTAATTGGTTCTCCAACTGTACCTAATACTTTTAAAGAACTTAAATCATATTTATTAACTAATTCAACTGGATGTTTAGCTAAAGCTCTTATAGCTGTTGGAGCAGTATAAAATTGATTGACTTTATATTTTTCACATATCTGCCAAAATCTGCCAAAATCTGGGTATGAAGGAACACCTTCAAACATAAGAGTGGTTGCTCCATTTAATAATGGTCCATATACAATGTAACTATGACCGGTAATCCAACCGATATCAGCCGTACACCAATAAATATCATCATCATTATAATCAAAAACGTTTTTGAAAGAATATGATGAATAAACCATATATCCTCCGCATGAATGAACCATACCTTTCGGTTTTCCGGTAGATCCTGATGTGTATAAAATGAATAAAGAGTCTTCTGAATCCATAATTTCAGGAGGACAATCATCATTTACCTTTAATAACTCTTCATGCCACCACTTTTCATTATTTTTTAAAGTAATTCCACTATTAATTCTATTTAAAACAATTACAGAATCAACACAATCGCAATCATTTAGTGCTTCATCCACAATAGACTTTAAATCAATTGTTTTATTTCCTCTAAAACTTCCATCAGATGTTAAAACCATCTTACATGAAGCGTCATTTATTCTGGCAGCTAAAGCAGTAGATGAAAAACCAGCAAAAACAACTGAATGAACTGCACCAATTCTAGCACATGCAAGCACAGCAATAGCCAATTCTGGCACCATGGGCAAATAAATACAAACCCTATCTCCTTTTTGAACATTATTACTTTTTAAAACATTAGCAAACGAGCATACCCTTGAATGAAGTTCTTTGTAAGTCATATACATTGTTTCACCATCAGGGTCATTAGGCTCAAAAATTATTGCATTTTTATCAGGATTGTTTTCAACATGTCTATCAAGACAGTTTTCTGTTATGTTAAGTTTTCCATCAACAAACCATTCAAATTTTGGTTTACTAAAATCATATTCAAGAACCTTTGACCATTTGTTTTTCCAAATAAATGAACTAGCTACATCAGACCAAAATTCCTCTGGATTAGTTATACTCTTTTTATAAAGTTTATTGTATTCCTCAATATTTTTAGGAATTAGTTGTTTATCAAAAATCATAATTAAATCTAAAAATTAATTTAATGATTTAATAATTTCTCGATTGATTTTATAAATAAATGATGGGCCATTGTATATGAACCCTGTGTAGACTTGTATGAGACTAGCACCTGCATTAAGTTTTTCGAGAGCATCTTCAGCCGACATTATACCACCAACTCCTATAATTGGAAGTGTACCCTTAGAATATTTATGAATTAAACTTATTACTTCAGTACTTCTGTTTCTTAAAGGAGCTCCACTAAGCCCTCCTTTTTCAGATTTAAGCTTATTATCTGATTTTAATTTTTCTCTGCTTACAGTAGTGTTAGTAGTTATAATTCCATCTATTTTTAATTCTTGAATTAAATCAACGATTGAAAGAATATCTGAATTATCAAGGTCAGGTGAAATTTTTAATAAAATAGGTTTATTTGATCTTTTTTTATTTTCATCAATCAATGGAATTAAAATAGATCTTAAACCATCAATATTTTGCAGATCTCTTAGATTTGGAGTATTTGGAGAACTTACATTAACTGTAAAATAATCTACATAGTCATATAATTTGTCAAAGCAAATTAAATAATCATCAACTGCCCTTTCATTTGGTGTATCTTTATTTTTACCAATATTCCCTCCAATAATAACATTTATGTTTTTTTTCAGTCTACTTACAATTCGATCCACTCCATCATTATTAAAGCCTAATCGATTTATAAGAGCATGATCGTCAATTAGTCTAAAAATTCTTTTCTTAGGATTACCGTCCTGAGGTTCGGGAGTTACAGTTCCAATTTCTACAAAGCCAAACCCGTGATCATACATTTGTTTATAAATTTCGGCGTTTTTATCAAACCCAGCAGCTAAGCCAACAGGATTTGGAAATTTAATCCCAAAGACTTCTCTTTCTAAGTTTTTATTATTTCTAAGGTTTAATTGAAGAGTATACTTGTGAGCATTAAATGCTAAAAAAGGTTTTATAAGTTTCAATATAGTTACAACTAAATGATGAACTTTTTCAGGATCAATTCTAAAGAAAATTGGTTTCCACAAGAATTTCCAAAGTACTGTAGAATAGAAATGATAATTATCGTAATAGAAGTAATTGTGTCTTTTAAAATTATTTAATTTATCAAATAATGGCACTTTACTTTTTAGTTATTTTTGATGACATTTCCAGAGATATGGCTGATTTATCAAACTTTATTTTACCAGCCATAGTTTCTAAAACACATGTATTATTTTGATCATTAACTTCAAGAACTTTGCCATGCATTCCACTCTTAGTAACAACTCTGTCACCTCTTTTTAATGCATTTATAAATTTCTTTTCCTTTTTAGCTCTTCTTGTTTGAGGAACAATTAAAATTAAATAAAAGGCCAAAAACATCATTATTAATAGCGGCCATTGTCCAGCTCCTTCCATATTTATTTATTTAGTACAAATCCATTAATTCTGATAATCTTTTTTCCAGAATTAGTATTAGTTGTTAATGTTACTGTTTTCATTTGTTTTCCAGGCTTATTGGCTGTATCAAATCTTACTTTAATAGTTCCACCGTCACCAGGTTTTATATTTTCATTTTGAGGATATTCAGGGACTGTACAACCGCATGATGCAGAAGCATTAAAGATTATTAAATCAGATTTACCTGTATTGGTAAAATTAAAATCTACTTCTACTACTTCACCGTCAACAACTTCACCATAGTTATATGTATCAAAATCAAAACTTATTTCTGAAGCATTAGAAACTACTGAAGATCTTTGTTCAGCAGCTTTTAAATTTTCTGATTTAATTTTTTTTGATGGGTCTGAGTTACATGATGATAGAAAAAAAGAAACTGAGAATGCTATTAAAAAAGCATACACAGAAAATTTAATATCATTTCTATTTATATTATTAAAAAATTTCATGTTTTAAAATTATAAAAATTATTGTGAACCTCTCTCATTTTTTTTAATCTCATTTTTCTCAGTCAAATATTTAAAAACATTATTTGCAACACCATTAATAAAATTACTGCTTTCAGGAGATGAATATATTTTAGAAATTTCAACATATTCATTCATACTCACCTTAACTGGAATTGAAGGAAAATTTATGAATTCACTAATGCATAATTTAATGATTAATAAATCAATTATTGCAATTCTTTCGTTTTCCCAATCAGGAGTAAATTTTGATACAATTTTTTCAAGTTCATCATCATTCTTAACAGTATGTTTAAATAAATCTAAACCAAATTTTTTATCATCCTTGTCAGCAAAAATTTTTAAAGGAATAGAATTTTTACTTTCAGAATCATAACCTTTCAAATAATTTAAAAACAAGGTATTTACCAAAGGAAAATCATCAATCCATTCTAATTCTAAATCTTCATATAGTTGGTATAAAATCTCACTATTTACAATTATATTCTTAAAAACATCAATTACAAACTTTTTTCTTTTCTTGAAATCTAAATTATCTAATTGATGATATTTTATAAAAAGGTCGCTTTTAAAAATTTCATTAAATAATGATTCTATTATCTGAATATTTTCATCCCAGATATTTAAATCATATTTATTTTTAAGTTTTTGTAAAGTGGAAGATTTTTTAAAAAACAACAACAACTCATTATCCAATATTAAACGCTTAATACTGCTTGAGTCATTATCATAATTCTTATTTGATATGATTATTTCCTTCTTTGAAAATTCATGAAAGAGCTTTTCAAATAATAAAAAGTTCAAAATGTAGAGCCTGAAAAAGTTAATTGATCGTTTATTAAATTCAGAAATTAAATCTTTAGTTTTTGAATCAGCGGTAGATTTTGAATATAATAATTGCAAAACCTTAATTCTAATGTGCCTTCGATTTAACATACAATGAACTTGAGTGCAAATGTATTTAATTTTAAGTTATAATGGAGTCATAAAACTGTATATTTGAATACTTCAAATGAAAGAACTTAAATACTTAAATAAATTCTTTTTAAAGTATAGGAATAAAATTATAATCGGAATTCTAATTACTATTATTGCAAGGATTTTTGCACTTGTTGCTCCTAATTTGGTAGGTGACTCAATAACATTAATCGAAAAATATTTTCTTGAAAACTCTATCAATGAGAATTTACTTAAAGAAAAACTTTTAATCAATATATTTTTAATCATTGGATCTGCCTTTGTTGCAGGAATATTTACTTTTCTTATGAGACAAACATTAATCAATGTATCAAGATATATTGAGTTTGATTTAAAAAATGAGATTTATAATAAATATCAAGAATTGGATCAAAAATTTTATAAAAACAATAGAACTGGTGATTTGATGAATAGGATAAGTGAAGATGTTAGCAAAGTTAGAATGTATGTAGGTCCAGCATTAATGTATACCATTAATACAATAGCACTTTTTATTATAATTATATCTTACATGATTAGTGTAGCACCAGCTCTAACAGCTTATACAATTATTCCATTACCAATTCTTTCATTTTTAATTTTTAAACTCAGTAAAAAAATTAATATTAAGAGTAAAAAAGTACAAGAATCACTTTCCAGAATTACAACTTATACACAAGAATCATTTAGTGGTATTTCAGTTATTAAATCTAATACTATTGAAAAAGAAGTTATTAATTCAATGATGAATTATTCAAACGATACAAAGCAAAAGAATATTGATTTAGCAAAATTTCAATCATGGTTTTTTCCAATGATGATTCTTTTAATTGGCATAAGTAACATTATTGTAATATTTATAGGTGGAAAACAGTACATAAATAATGAAATCGATTTAGGAGTTTTAGCAGAGTTTATTATTTACGTAACAATGTTAACCTGGCCTGTTGCAACAGTTGGCTGGGTAACTTCAATTGTTCAACAAGCAGAAGCATCACAAAAAAGAATTAATGAGTTTTTAAAAGAAAAAAGCAGCATTAAAAATCAATTTTATAACAATTATGATTTTAAAGGTGAAATAGAATTTAATAATGTAAAATTGATTTATCCTGAAACTAAAATTGTTGCAATAAATAATTTGAGTTTTAAAATTGATAATGGAAAATCATTAGGAATAATTGGAGGGGTAGGTTCCGGAAAATCAACAATAGCTGAGTTAATTTTGAGGAATTACGACCCTAATAATGGTGAAGTATTAATTGATAACAAGGACTTAAAAAAACACAATTTAGATATTGTAAGGCAAAATATTGGCTATGTTCCCCAAAGTACATTTTTGTTTTCAGACTCAATATCAAACAATATAAAGTTTGGAAATATTAATGCATCAGAAGATGATGTAATAAGATTTTCAAAATTTGCTAATGTTCATAAAGACATCGATAGCTTTTATGATAAATACAATTCAGTACTAGGTGAAAGGGGAATAAATCTATCAGGTGGTCAAAGACAAAGAATTGCAATTGCAAGAGCTTTAATTAAAAAACCAAAAATCATTATTCTAGATGATAGTCTTTCAGCAGTTGATACTGAAACAGAAGATATAATTTTTAGAAATATATTAAATGATATTACTAATTGTACTAAAATTATAATTAGTCATAGAATATCTACTGTCAAACATTGTGATAAAATAATTGTTATGAACGAAGGTGAAAAAGTTCAGGAAGGAAGCCATTCTGAGCTAATAAAAATAGAAGGTTATTACAGTGAAATTTATAATCAACAGATTAATGGCAAATAAATCATTTTAATTTTGCTGTTTGATTTATTTTACTCATTTTTGAACGAATATAATATTTAATAAATGGAAGAAAATAATAATAATGTTAATGAAGACATTTTCTCAAAAGTTTTGAGAGCAGGAAGAAGAACTTATTTTTTTGATGTAAGATCTACAAAAGCTGGAGATTATTACTTAACAATATCTGAAAGCAAAAAATTCACAAACGAGGATGGCACTTTTTATTTCAAAAAGCATAAGATTTACCTATATAAAGAAGATTTTCAAAATTTTTCTGAAATATTAGGTGAAATGACCAAGTATATCATTGATGAAAAAGGAAGTGAAGTTATTAGTGAAATACACGACAAAGACTATAAAGCCAAAAAAGCTGAAGAAGAAAATACTGAAGAAAAAAAAGATGATAGCTCAAAAGATGATAGTTCAGATAAATTTACAGATGTGAGTTTTGAAGATATTTAATCTTTCTTGAAAGGTCTTTTTAAGACTTTAAAAAAATCATTTTTATCATCATAATCATCATCAATTCCATAGATAATTTTTTCCTTATCTAATTCTGAGTAGGTTCCAAATAATCTATCCCAGATTGAAAAAATATTACCATAATTTGTATCAGTGTATGGTAAATATGAATGATGGTGTACTTTGTGCATGTCTGGTGTAACAATTAGGTAAGACATTATCTTATCTGTTTGAGAATTAAGTTTAATATTGGCATGATTAAATTGTGAAAAAACAACTGATAATGACTGGTATAGAAAAACTATTCCTATTGATGATTCAGAAACAAAAACTGCAAAAACAGTAAAAATAAATCTAACAAAACTTTCAATTGGATGATGTCTATTAGCAGTAGTTGTATCAACATGTTTATCAGAGTGATGAACAGCATGAACTAACCATAGAGGTTTAATTTTATGTTGTACATAATGAGCTAAATAAGCACCTATAAAGTCTAAAATCATTAAACTTAATAGAACTCTTAAAAATCCATCAATATTTAATAATGAAATTAAACCAAATTCATTTTTTGAAACATAATCACATGAGATAACAATTAAAAAAGCAAGAGAAAAGTTTACAATTATTGTGGTTAAAGTGAGTAAAATATTAGTTATGGCATGCTTGAACTTATTGTAAGAAAAAACTCTAAAAGGTATAAATCCTTCTATTATCCAAAAACCTGTAATTCCCAGAGCTAAAATTAAACCTCTTTGTGTTGATGAAATATTATCAAAAAAATATATTATTTGATCTAACATGCAATAAAATTAAAAATTAAATTTGTAAAAAAAAGAAATGGCAAGAACACCTTCTAATATGATTGAATTAGGGTCAAAAGCACCTGATTTTAAATTATTTAACACTATAGATAATAAATTAATATCATCTAATGATTTATATAAAAAGGAAGGTGTTTTAATTATGTTTATTTGTAATCATTGTCCTTTTGTTATACATGTAATTGATGAAATAGTTAATATCAGTAAAGAATATGAAAATAATATTTCATTTATTGCTATTTCAAGTAATGATGTTGAAAACTACCCAGATGATTCACCAGAGTTAATGAAATTGCTAGCTAAAGAAAAAGAATTTAATTTTCCATATTTATATGATGAATCTCAAGAAGTAGCTAAAATGTATGATGCTGCTTGTACGCCTGATTTTTTTCTTTACGATTCAGAAAAAAACTTAGTATATAGAGGTCAACTTGATGGATCTAGACCTGGAAATGAAATCCCTGTTACTGGATTCGATTTAAGAAATGCAATTGATTGCTTAATTAGTGATGTTGAAAATACTGAAGTTCAAAAACCAAGTATTGGGTGCAACATAAAATGGAAGTAAACTAAAAGCCAATTTCACAATAGTGATATAATCTGAATAACTTTAGATCTTCCTCTTCATACTCATCTTCAAATTCATCTAAAACAATTTGTATATCATCTGATTCGAGATCATTAAAGAAATCTAATAGCTCATCATGAGACTCCTCATCAAATAAATCATCAATAATGTACCTTAAATTTAATTTTGTACCGGAATATATTATTGTTTCAAGATCTTTTAACACTTGATTATACTCAACATTTTTTGCAGATGCCATTTCCTCAATATTCAACTTTTTATCAACAGATTGAATAAAGAACAATTTTAATGAAGAATTTATACCAGAAGATTTTATAATAGTATCAAAAGGTCTTTCTACATCATTTTCATCTACATATTTACTTATCACATCTATAAATTTATCTCCAAACTTTTTAGCTTTAACCTCTCCTACTCCAACTATTGTAGATAATTCTTCCTGAGAGATGGGATATTTTAATGTCATTTCTTCAATAGAGGATTCTTGAAAAACAGCAAAGGGAGGTATATTAAGATCTTTAGAAATAGATTTTCTCAAATCAATCAAAATTTTATGAAGATGTTCATCTATAACAAATGATTTCTTTTCAGATTTATTTACTGATATAGTTTCATTTGAAAAATCTCTATCAATTGAAAGTAAAAATGATTTTTGATTTTTGATAAAATCTTCTCCCTTTTCTGTTAATTTTAAAACTCCGTATTCTTCTACTTTTTTAAGTAATAAACCATCAACAATCATTTTTCTAAGTAGTGACTTCCAGAAAATCAAATCATTATGTTTTCCTTTTCCAAAAAAAGGTTTTGATGATGAATTATGTGCTTTTAAAGTCGAAGTTTCAAAACCAAATATAAATGATGACATATCCTTTAATTTATATTTTTGATTTGTACTTTTAATTGATTCTAACACTAATTTTACATCATTTTTAACTTCTATGGTTTCTTTTGGGTCTTTAGAGTTATCATCCATTTTATTTCCTAATCCATTTATTTCATCATATTTTTCACCAAAATAATTAAGAATAAATTTTCTTCTTGACATTGATGTTTCACAATATGATGCTACCTCCTCTAGTAATGAGAGTCCTAATTCTTGTTCAGAGATAGGTTTTCCAGATAAAAATTTTTCTAATTTTTCAATATCATCGTAGGAGTAAAAGGCTAGACAATGTCCTTCACCTCCATCTCTACCCGCTCTTCCAGTTTCTTGATAATATGATTCTAAACTTTTGGGAATATCGTAATGTATAACGTACCTAATGTCAGGTTTATCAATGCCCATTCCAAAAGCTATTGTTGCAACTATAACATCACAGTCATGCATTAAAAAATATTCTTGATTTCTAGATCTATTTTTTTGTTCAAGACCAGCATGATATGGAAGAGCATTAATATTGTTTAAAGTCAATAGATTAGCAAAATCTTCAACTTTTTTTCTTGATAAACAATATATAATACCAGATTTACCTTGGTTTCTTTTTATAAATGATATGATTTGTTTATCAATTGTATCGTCTTTTTTTCTAATCTCATAAAACAAATTGGGTCTATTAAAAGATGATTTAAATATTTTGGGTTCATTTAAATCTAAGTTTTTGATTATGTCATCTTGAACTTTAGGTGTTGCTGTTGCAGTTAAAGCAGTTATTTTTATTCTTGGGTCAATTTTTTTTACAACGTTAAATATGTTTCTATAATCAGGTCTAAAATCATGTCCCCATTCAGAAATACAATGTGCCTCATCTACTGCTACAAATGATATTTTTTGATTTTTTAAAAAATCAATATTGTAATCCTTAGATAATGATTCAGGTGCCATATATAATAATTTAGTTATACCTGATGAAACTCCTTCCTTAACTCTAGAAATTTCAGATTGTGTTAAAGAAGAATTTAAAACACAAGCAATTAAATCATTATCAAAAACACCTTTTAAAACATCAACTTGATTTTTCATCAAAGCAATCAACGGTGAAACAATAATAGCCATACCTTCCATGCAAATTGCTGACATTTGATAACATAGTGACTTCCCACCACCTGTTGGCATAATTACTAAGTTGTTATTATGATTTATAATTGATGTAATTATATCTTGCTGATTATCTCTAAATGATGAAAATCCAAAATATTTTTTTAATACACTGGTTAGTTCAGTCTGTGTTGACATTTTTGAAACTAAATAAGGTATATTTGTACCTTAGTTAAACTAAATATAGCTTAATTTACAGTTTGAATAATTAAAAAAATCAATAAAGTTTTGAACAAATTAGATTTAAAAAAAATTTCAAAAGATATTTTAGATAATCAGATAGATTCGATTAATAAACTTGAAAAATCATTTGATAAAAACTTTGAAAGTATAATTGATTTTTTAGGAAAAATTAAAGGCAGAATAATAATTACTGGAATTGGTAAAAGTGCAATTATTGGAATGAAAATTTCTGCAACATTAAATTCTACTGGTTCTCCATCAATATTCATGCATGGATCGGATGCATTGCATGGTGATCTTGGGGTTATTACTAAGGATGATGTTGTATTGTGTTTTTCAAAAAGCGGAAACAATACAGAAACTATTGACTTAGTCAAACAAATAAAAAAATTAAAAATAAATTTAATTGGAATTACATCTGAAAAAGATTCTTTTCTGGGAAAAAATTCAGATAAATCCATAGTTTACAAAATTGAAAAGGAGGCATGTCCAAATAATTTAGCACCAACAACAAGCACTAGTATACAGCTTTTAATTGGTGATACAATTGCAATTTGTTTAATGTATTTAAAAGGTTTTAAAACTGAAGATTTTGCAAAATATCATCCATCAGGATCTTTAGGAAAAAAACTAACATTAACTGTTAAAGATTTAGTTAATGAAGATTTAATTCCAGGAATTAATATTAATAGCAAATTCAAAGATGCCATAGAAGAAATATCTTCAAAAATGTATGGAGCAACTGCTATTTTAAAAAATCAAAAAGTTGTTGGTATCATTACTGATGGAGATGTTAGAAGAACAATAAAGAACTTTAAAAACCCATTAGAATTAGATGTTTCTAAAATAATGAGTTCTGAACCAAAAGTAATCGATAGTAAAACTTTAGCTTCAGATGCACTGAAAATAATGAATGATAATAAAATAACTCAGATTATTGTTGTTGAAAAAGGTAGTTATTTAGGAATGGTTCACATGCATCAAATCTTAAATTCAGGAATATGAACGAGAGACTGAAAGATCCAAATGAAATGTCATTTTTAGATCATCTTGAAGACTTAAGATGGCACATATTAAGATCGTTCATGGCTATAGTTTTTTTTGGGTTTATTGCATTTATTTTTAAAGATTTCATTTTTAACAAAATTATTTTTGGACCTAAAAGTGTTGATTTCTTTACATATCGAACACTTTGTGAATTATCAAATTTTTTCGGCTTAAATGATAGTTTTTGTATAAACGAAATGCCTTTTAGAATTCAGAGCAGAACAATGTCTGGTCAATTTTCAGCTCATATTTGGACATCAATTGCTGCAGGATTCGTTATTTCTTTTCCATATGTTTTGTATCAATTTTGGAGTTTTATAAGTCCTGGTTTGTATCAAAATGAAAAAAAACATGCTAGAGGTTTTATTTTTATTTCCAGTTTACTTTTTTTTATTGGTGTATTGTTTGGATATTATGTAATCTGTCCTCTATCAATTAACTTTTTAGGAAATTACACTGTTAGTGAAGAAATTTTTAATGATTTTGACCTTAGTAGCTACATTGGATTAGTCAGGGCATCTGTTTTAGCCTCAGGTTTAATTTTTGAGTTGCCAATAATCATTTATTTCTTAACTAAGATTGGATTAGTAACACCTGAAATTTTAATTAAGTACAGGAAATTTGCACTTGTAGGAGTTTTGGTATTAGCAGCTGTTATCACACCTCCAGACGTAGCTAGTCAAATTATCGTGGCTATTCCAATAGTAATATTGTACCAAATAAGTATTTATATATCAAGAATTGTTGTAAAAAATAATAATTAGTTATGAAACTTGAAGCAAGAAAAATTGAAAAATCATACAGCTCTAGAAAAGTAGTTAAAGGGGTTGACCTTGAATTAAAACAGGGTGAGATTGTTGGTTTATTAGGACCTAATGGAGCGGGAAAAACAACATGTTTCTATATGATTGTTGGATTAATTAAATGTGATAATGGAGTAATTTCTATAAATAATAATGATATCTCTTTAGAACCAATGT
>Ga0208130_1000865_pt1 | contig 15097 bp, 11 predicted proteins | sample ETNtaG_31_FD_185771 | JGI IMG/M metagenome (GOLD analysis project Ga0208130, IMG submission 185771) | Marine microbial and viral communities from oxygen minimum zone, Eastern Pacific Ocean - ETNP201310SV78 (SPAdes) (version 2) | ecosystem: Environmental > Aquatic > Marine > Oceanic ...
TAATTTCATCTCACATAAAATAAAAAGAAAACAAAATCTTAGTGAGATTTCTCAAATTTATAACGTTTCAGAAAAAGCAATAATTCAATACAACAGAGATATTTTAGTCAAAAGAAATAATGTTTTAATGATCCCAGTTAATCTTGATTTAAATTCCAGTCCCCCAAATCTTCTTAAGGAATATTTTGTAAAGCCTAAAGAAGGAAAATGGAGAATTGCCTACAAGTATGGAATATCAATAGAATTATTGGAAATGCTAAACCCCAATATTGGTTCTATACTTCAGGTTGGCCAACAGATTGCTGTTCCTAATAAAAATGAAATATCACTCAATACAATTGATGACACTAAAGAATTTTTTGAAATACAAAACAATATTGAAATTTCTGTTCTAGAAAAAAATCTTGGTTTAAAAAAGAATTCAATAATTGAATTAAATCCATCAATTTTAAATAAGGATCTTTTAAAGGGTCTAATTATTATGGTACCAAAGTATACAGAGCTAAGTAAAGATGTTATCAATTTGAGCAAGGTGTCCTTGGAAGAAAATATAACAGATTCAAGCAAAAAGAAATTTGCAATCATTCTACCATTCAGATTAGAAAATTTTGATTACGATTCGATACAAAATTCAACTCCTATTTTAAAAAATGATAAGCTTCTTAATATTTCTTTAGATTTTCTGTTTGGTGCAGAAATGGCCGTCAAATCATTTTCAGAGCTAGGTATTGATGTTAAAATGGATGTTTTTGACAGTGCTATTAATAAGGACAAGATTGATAAAATTATTTATGAAAATGATTTTAATAACTATGATTTTATAATAGGTCCACTAACTAATAATTTATTTAATTACTTGGTTAATGCTACAGAAGAAAGTGGTGTAAAAATTGTTAAGCCGCTTTCAAAAAAACAAAATATTAATAAAAGGATAATCAATACCATTCCGGATGACTCAATTTTATTTAACAAAATAATTTCTCACGTAAAGAGTGATACAGTCTTCTCTGAAAAATATATTATTTCTGATTCAAGGAGCTTAGATGTAGCTAGTAAAATCAAGAAAATTTTTCCTGATTCAAAACAATTTTTTTCAAAAATCAATGAGTCTGGGATTGATACTAAAACATTAGTTTATGATGATTTAGATTCAACTTTTGTGAAAGGGAAAAATATAGTTTTTTTAGAGACAAAAGAGCAGGGTTTTGTTTCAAATGTTACTAGTATTTTAAATTCATTTATAAATGATACTATTAAAATTGAGTTGGTTTCAACAAATAAGAATAATGCTTTTGAAGGCGTAAATATTTCTAACAATTATATGTCAAATCTTAAATTTCAGTACGCTTCGACCAATAAGAAAATTGATTTAATTAACGATAAATTTTTTATTGAAAAATTTATAAATCATTACAATTATTTTCCAAATAAATATGCATTAAGAGCATATGATTTAGTATATGATTTATTGTTAAGAATTTCAAACGGAGATCTGGATGACCCCAGTATTCATGGAATTGAAACCCAATATTTAGAAAATAAATTTAAATATAGGACAAGTTCCTCTGGGTCTATTGATAATGTTGGCGTTTTCCTAATGAGGCACGAGAATTTAAAAATTTCAGAACTAATTGATAAATAAATAAAATCAATTATATTTTCTGCCTTCTATGTCCTTTAATTCACTAAATTTGTTTGCGTTTATAACGCATTATGTCTTCACAAACTAAATATATTTTTGTTACAGGTGGTGTTAGCTCGTCCCTAGGTAAGGGAATAATCGCAGCTTCATTAGCTAAGCTACTTCAGGCTCAAGGTTATAATACAACTATTCAAAAATTGGATCCATATATAAACGTAGATCCAGGTACGCTTAACCCATATGAACATGGTGAGTGTTATGTTACCGATGATGGAGCTGAAACAGACTTAGATTTAGGACATTATGAAAGGTTTTTAAATGTACCTACATCTCAAGCAAATAACATAACCACAGGAAGAATATATCAAAGTGTTATCAGTAAAGAGAGAAAAGGTGAGTATTTAGGAAAAACCGTCCAAGTTATTCCACATATCACAGACGAGATAAAAGAAAACATTAAGGTTCTTGAAAGTGAAAATATATATGATATAATAATTACTGAAATCGGAGGAACTGTGGGTGATATTGAGTCTCTTCCTTACATAGAAGCTTTAAGACAGCTTAGATGGGAAATGGGAGAAGAAAACTTATTAGTGATTCACTTAACATTAATTCCTTATTTATCTGCAGCAAAAGAATTAAAAACCAAACCAACTCAACATAGTGTTAAAACTTTAATGGAAAGCGGAGTACAAGCTGATATATTGGTTTGTAGAACTGAACATGAATTAAATCAAAGTTTAAGGGAAAAATTAGCAAGATTTTGTAATGTTAATTCAGATTGTGTAATTCAATCCGTTGATGTAAATACAATTTATGATGTCCCTAACTATATGTTTAGAGAAGGACTTGATAAAGTTGCACTGAAAAAATTAAATCTTAAATACAATCAGCCCGATTTAAAGTCTTGGAATGTATTTTTAGACAGATATAAAAATCCAAAAGGTACAGTGAAAATCGGATTGATAGGTAAGTATATTGAATTACAAGATTCATACAAATCTATTTTAGAATCATTTATTCATGCAGGTGCAGTTAATGAAGTTAGGGTAGAGGTCATACCGGTTCATTCTGAGCATATTAATCAAAAAAATGTTGAAGAAAAACTAAATTCTTTTGATGGAATATTAGTGGCTCCGGGATTTGGAGAGCGTGGAGTTGAGGGTAAAATTGAAGCTATCAAATATGTACGAACTAATAAGATTCCTTTTTTTGGAATTTGTTACGGAATGCAAATGGCTATTGTTGAATACTCCAGAAATGTTTTAAAACTTTCTGACGCAAATTCTACTGAGGTAAATCCAAAAACTAATAATCCTGTTATAGATTTGATGGAAGATCAAAAAAATGTTACAAATAAGGGAGGTACAATGAGACTTGGGTCTTGGGACTGTACGTTAAAAAAAGAATCCTTATGTTATTCAATTTATGGTTCAAGTAAAATAAACGAAAGACATAGACACAGGTATGAGTTTAATAATAAATATTTGAGTGACCTTGAAAATAATAATTTAATTGCTTCTGGAGTAAATGACGAAACAAACTTAGTAGAGGTAATAGAATTGAAAGATCACCCATGGTTTATCGGAGTTCAGTACCACCCTGAATATAAGAGTACTGTTTTATCACCTCATCCATTATTTGTATCTTTTATCAAGGCAACTAAAAAAAATAAAAAATAAAAAATGGAAGACAATAAAGTAGACATTAATTCATTAATAGGATTTTTTCTTATTGGACTTATTTTTATTGGATGGCTTTGGCTAAATCCGCCTCCTCCGGCTGTTGAAGAAATTACAAATACTGAAAGTAGTACAACTTCAACGGAATCCCGCAAGGAATCTTTGAATGAAGAATTGTCTAATGTGCTTTCAGAATCTATTACAGCTGATAATCAGGAAAAAGAGCTCAATTTAGAGTCTTTTACAAATACATCTGATGATGAGGTTATCAGATTAGATAGTGAAAATTTTCTCATTGAATTTTCAGCTATTGGGGGTCAGATTTCGTCGTTACAACTCAAAGACCATTTAAATTATTTAGGAAATCCTGTCAATCTAATTTCTTCTGATAATTCAAGTTTTGACATTGATTTCATAACAAAAAATGGAAGATCTTTTAACACTAAAAACCAATTTTTCACCCCAAGTTTAATCGAAAATGGTTCACAAAAAATTGTGAGAATGAAATTAGATGTTTCAGAGGATGTTTTCCTGGAATATACATACACCATTAACGATAATGATTTTATAATCAAATTAGATATTAATTCTAGTGGTTTTAAAAATATTTTAGATACCAATCGTGAATATAATGTGATTTGGGAATTAGATGCTATTAGAAACTCTAAGAGTATTGATTATGAAAATAGATACTCATACCTTACATATTTCTATGATGAAGACAAAATAGATTATTTATCAATTAGTGGAGAAGATGATGATGAAGAAGAAGAAGTTAATTGGATCTCATACAAACAGCATTTTTTCAGCTCTGTTCTAATTCCCGTTAAAGAGCCTTTTAAGGCTGTTAGTTTTGAATCTAAAAACCTTGTAGAAGACAATAGTATTGACACGCTCAATTTAAAAAAATACGTTTCTAAAATACCTTTTCAATATGAAAATAGAGAGTTTGACAACTCATTAAAATTTTATTTTGGTCCTAACCAATTTTCACAATTAAAATCTTATGATATCGGATTAGAAGAGAGTATAGATTTTGGATGGGGAATATTTGGGTTTATTAATAAAAATATTTTTGTTCCTCTTTATAAATTTTTAAGCGAAATTTTCCCTTATGGAATTGCCATTATTTTTATGACAATTATCGTCAGAATTTGTTTAGCTCCCTTGCTTTATAAGTCTTATGTATCTCAAGCAAAAATGAAAATTTTAAGACCTGAGTTAGACGAGATAAATAAAAAGTACAAAGATAATGCAATGAAAAAACAACAAGAGACCATGGCTTTCTATAGAAAAGCTGGTGCAAATCCAATGGGTGGATGTTTACCTGGTCTTTTACAGATCCCTATTTTCTATGCTCTATTTATGTTTTTTCCTTCTGCCTTTGATTTAAGACAAAAGAGTTTTCTTTGGGCTGAAGATCTTTCCGCGTATGATAGTATTTTAGATTTTGGTTTTTATATCCCATTTTACGGAGATCATGTTAGTTTATTTCCCATTTTAGCAGCTGTTTCTATTTTCTTCTACATGAAAATGACTACGGGACAACAAATGGCTTCACAGCCACCTCCACAGGAAGGTATGCCGGATATGACAAAAATGATGAAGTATATGATATATTTTGCCCCACTTATGCTAATGGTATTTTTTAACAATTACTCAAGTGGGTTAAGCTTATATTATTTTATATCAAATCTTCTTTCAATAGCTGTTATGTACACAATTAAAAACTACATTCTTGATGAACAAAAGATTAGACGACAAATTCAATTTAACAAGTCTCAACCTGTTAAACCGCCAAGTAGATTTCAAAGAAGGATGCAAGCTATGATGGAGGAGGCTGAAAGGCAAAAGAAAAATAAAAACTAACTTAATATCTACATACTTTTTTTTTAACCGATACTGGCATAAACTTTGATTCTAGTTTTGTAAAAAAGTTATGGATAGACCAAAATGTGGATGCGGAAACACTCAAAATTCTCAGGGATATTGTGATGGGTCACACGCAAACCAATAATACAGGATAGTTGAAAAAAATTTTAACAATAGGCGCCAGTAGCTCTTCAAAATCAATCAATAGGATATTTGCAAATTTTGCTGCAGAATCCCTAGGTATCGAATGTGAGATAAAAGAGCTTGTATTGACTGATTTTGAAATGCCAATTTACAGTGAGGACAAACAAAATAACTCTGGGATTCCTAAAAAAGCAATCGATTTTAAAAAAGAAATTTATCAAGCTGATGCACTTGTAATTTCTTTAGCCGAACATAATGGTTCTTACACTGCTGCTTTTAAGAATATTTACGATTGGATATCTGTAATAGAAAATGATGTTTGGTGTAGCAAACCAATACTATTACTATCAACCTCAACGGGAGCTAGGGGAGGACAAACTGTTCTTGAATCAGCACATGACAGATTTTCTAGAAATTATAAGCATAATATTCCTCATTTTTCCCTTCCTAGTTTTAAAGAAAATTATAGTCATGATGAAGGAATAACAAATATTCGACTGAATCAGGACTTTCAGGCTGTTTTAATCGATTTTGAAAATATATTAAATGGGAATTAAACTTTATCCAAAAAGTAAGCAAGCAAATGGAAACTTTAATTTTGGTGAAATACTTGAAAAAAAACCAATTGGATTCCCTCAAGATAACGGACAGTTAAGACCTTATTCTAATCTATTTTATTGGGCTCATGCATGGACTCCCATGAAGAGAAGCACCATAGGATTACACCCTCATCAAGGTTTTGAGATATGTACTTTTGTTTTAAAAGGAAGCATTAATCACTATGACACACAATTAAATAAATGGATCAAACTTAACGAAGGTGATGTGCAAATAATTAGGTCAGGAAACGGTATTTCTCACTCAGAAGAAATACTAGAAAATTCTGAAATATTTCAAATTTGGTTTGACCCAGACCTGTCAAAATCCCTTAAAAAACCTGCATCATATAATGATTATAAAAAGAATGAATTTAATTTCACCGAATTTGATAATTTCTCTATAAAACATATACACAATAAAAATTCGAAAATGTGGATGGATTCTGAGGATATAGTTATTAATGAATATTTTTTTGAAAAATCTTCTTCAGCTAATATTAAAATTAAAGAAGATAAAATTCATTCTTTCTTTTTGATTGATGGTGAAGTTTCCTTTAAAGGATTAGATTTCAAAAAAGGTGACTTTTTCACTGTTTCTAAGTTTGAAAACATTGAAATAGCGACTCAAAAATCTTCTAAATTGTTTGAGATCTCCTCACCAATTAAACCATCTTACAGGACATATTCTAATTAACATCTTAATTGTTAACTTTACAGTGTGAAAAAAGTAATTGTTGGTCTTTCTGGAGGTGTTGATTCAAGTGTTAGTGCATTGTTATTAAAACAGCAAGGATACGAAGTTATTGGACTTTTTATGAAGAACTGGCACGATGAAAGTGTAACTATTTCTGATGAGTGTCCATGGTTGGATGATAGTAACGATGCAATGTTAATTGCTGAGAAATTAGGTATTCCTTTTCAAACCGTTGATTTAAGTAAAGAATATCAATCTAGGATCATTGATTATATGTTCAAGGAATATGAAAATGGTAGAACTCCAAATCCAGATGTCCTTTGTAATCGTGAGATTAAATTTGATATTTTTTTGGATATAGCACTTAATCTTGGAGCAGATTACATTGCTACTGGTCACTATTGTCAGATCGATAAAATTAATAAGGATAATAAAGAAATATACAGGTTATTAGCTGGTTTTGATGACAATAAAGATCAATCTTATTTTTTATGTCAATTAAATCAAAAACAACTAGCTAAGGCTATTTTTCCAATTGGACATCTTACAAAGTCTCAAGTAAGAGATATTGCAAAAAAAAGTAATCTAATCACTGCAAATAAAAAAGATTCTCAGGGTTTATGTTTTATCGGAAAAGTAAAGCTGCCAGATTTTCTAAAACAAAGACTAACTCCAAAAAAAGGCAAAGTAATCAAAATTGATGCTGAATTTAAAGGACCAGAGGTTGAATTAGCAGAAGTAAAATCTAAAGAACAGGAATTAGAATTATTAAGTGCGCCCTTTTCATTTTCGTCAAAAGATGGTGAAGAAATTGGTCAACATAACGGAGCATATTATTATACAGTTGGTCAAAGAAAAGGCTTAAATATAGGAGGTTTTAGTGAACCGCTTTTTGTTATTGAAACAGATGTTTCTCAAAATATAATTTATGTTGGAATGGGTGAGTCTCATCCTGCATTATTTAAAAAAGCTCTTTTTGTGAGCAAAAATGAAATTCATTGGATTAGAGAAGATTTAATGATTAATGAAAATCAAAAATTAAAAGTTGATTTTAGAATCAGATACAGACAGCCATTGCAATCTGGAACTATTTATAGTTTTAAAAAAGGTTTATATATCTTATTTGACAATCCAATTTCATCAGTTACCAGTGGTCAATTTGTAAGTTGGTATATTGATGATGAGTTGATAGGTTCAGGAACAATCAATTAATAATTCCATATCCTCCAGGATTCATTTGCCTGTATTTCAAGCATTTCTAAACCGTTTTTTGTTTTACATCCTATTTCCCTTCCTTTTTTTAAAAAAAGTGTTTCAATTGGGTTGTAAATCAAATCGTATAAAATATGCTCTTTAGTCAAAGACGTGTAAGGAATGTTTGGACAATCTTTTATTTTAGGATAAGTTCCAACCGGGGAGCAATTTATTATCATTTTAAATCTGTTTATTATTTCATTATTTAGGTTTTCGTAAACAAATTCAGATTTGCCTTTGTGTCTTGAAACAGTACTATACTTAATCTTTAAATTTTTTAGTACGTATTTAATTGCTTTAGAAGCTCCTCCACTTCCAAGAATTAGCACATTTTCAGGTTTTTTCTTATTAATTAAAGGAAGTAATGACTTTTCAAATCCAATACAATCGGTATTGTAGCCAATATTTTTATTATTAATTTTTTTTATCGTATTAACTGCCCCAATAGCTGTTGCTACTTCGTCAATTTCGTCAAGGAACTTTATAATATCTTCTTTATAGGGGATGGTAACATTAAAACCAGATATTCTGTCATTTTGTAGAATAGATTCGATTTGTGATAGATTTTTAATATCAAAGTTTGAATATGTATAATTTAGATTTTCATTTTCAAATTTTTGTGAAAAATATTTTTGTGAAAAACTATAATCTATGTTTTTTCCTATAAGTCCGTAGTTTCTATTTTTTTTCATAACTACTTAAAAATACAACTATGGTTATCCCAATGAATATGAATAGAATAGCATAAAATGTTTCATAATTTATCTCGGGAAGATATCTTACTATTTTATATTCGTTTTCAACACTTAAAGTGGATTTCCATGGCCAAATTACACCCAAAGAACCTATTATAAAACCAAAAATAATAGAATTACAAAATTGGTTAAATTTACTTAACAGATAACCTAGAATTTTAGATAATGAAATTAGTCCAGTTATTGAGCCTAGCGTAAATACTGATAACACTTTTATATAATTCACACGATCATCACTATACAAATTTGAAAAGTCACCGCTAATTATTTCGTTAATGCTGTCATATAGAGCATTAACTGAGTCAACTAATAGTAATACATAATTTCCTAATAGAATAAGTAAAAATGAGCCTGAAAGACCTGGCAAAATCATTCCACTTACACTGATTATTCCACAAATAAACACAAAATATAAGTTGTCGTTTTCTTGTGCAGGATTTGCTAAACTTAAAAAAATACCAATTGAAGTTCCAATTACAATAAAGCAAATATTTTTAAAATTTTTTAGGTCGATAATTGATCTGAGATGAAAAATAGTTCCAATTACTAATCCAAAAAATAGACTCCACACATATATTTCAAAATTATTTAATAAGACCTCTAATATCTTTGATGTTGAAAAGTAGCTAATTACTATACCCGAAAGAATGAGAAATAAAAACTTACCGTTTATATGTTTAAAAAAATCTTTGAATTCAGCCTTTAATAGAAATTTTAAGGCTGTTTTATCAAATCTTTTTAAACTAAAGATTAATTCTTCGTAAAAACCTATTGCTATAGCAACTAAGCCCCCTGAAATACCTGGAATCTTATTGGCAGTTCCCATCAATATCCCGTTAATCAGAATTTTTAAATAATCAGTTATTGATTTGTTTTCTGTCATTTAACTTTTTTTGTTTTTTCTAAAAGGAAAACTATAATAAAACCTAAAATAACAAGAGAGATAGATAAGAATAAATCAAGATTTGATAATTCTGCAGAAAAACTTTTATTCCAAGGCCAAATCTTTTCGATTGATCCAATAACCAGACCCAACATTATTGAATAAGCTAAACTTTTATAATTATTGAATAACCATTTTAAAATTTTGCTAAAACTTATTACACCAATTAAAGCACCCACAAGAAAAGATGATATAATCTTAACATCAAGATTGTCTAAGGCTTCAACAAGTATTTTATAAACTCCAAGTATCACTAATATTAACGATCCTGAAATGCCAGGTAAAATCATAGCTGATGAAGCAATAATTCCACAAATTAAAATATAAAAAAGATTAGTGTCATCTGAAATGTTTAAAGAATCTGATGTAAGTATAATTGAAAATGCTATCATTAACAGAGTCGAAATAATATTGACTAAGTTCCATGATTCAATTAATTTATAAATGACATATACAGTGGCAAGAATTAAACCTAAAAAGAATGACCAGACATACAAAGGATGACTGGTTAACAAATTGGCCGAAATTTTAACAAATAAGATTAGACTAATACCAATACCTAAAACTAGAGTTATTAAAAAGTTTCCGTTTAAGCTTTCCCAAAATGATTTAAATCCATTGTTTTTAAGCTTTGTAATTAAACTAAAATTTAGACCACTTATGGTAGAAATTAATTCCTCATAAATTCCAAGTAATAAAGCAATAGTTCCTCCTGAAACACCTGGAATTGCATCAGCAATTCCCATAAAAACTCCTTTAAAAAATAGTTTAATATAATCAACTGTATTTCTAATCTCCATGATAAAATTCTAGTGACAATCTAGTAATTTTTTGTGGAAGTTTTGGATAAGCAGTTTAAATATATTTTCCAGTATTTAGATTTTTCTTGATTTGACCTAATAGCTTTTTCAATAAACTCAGCTGCTTTCTTGAAATTGCTTTCTCTGTAGTAATACATTGATATTCTGTAAAACGCTTTGTCCATATTTGGATCATCAGTTATACATTTATGATAATAGGTTAAGGAGTTGTTATATTCTTGTTTTTTTTCATAACATAAGCCTATTCTGAACAGCGCATATGAAGAATTTGGATTAATGGCTATAATTTCTTTATAGTTTTCAATTGCCTGATCAAATTTTTTGATTTTTTCGAGTAATTTTCCTTTGTCTATATATGGACTTGTAAAACTATCGTCAGAAAAAATTGCATAATCAAAAGCCGAAAGTGCTTTATCATATTGTTTAATTTTTACATAATTTTTACCTAGATTAAACCAGCCTATTTCACTGTACGGATTTTTTGATAAATAGTCTTGTAAAAAAAGAATTACACCTTCAATATTCTTAGTACTTTCATAACAGTATAAAATATTATATAATGCGCTATGATCCATAAAATCATATTTTAAGCTTTTCTTAAAAAAATAGTTTGCTTTTAAAAATTCTTCTAAAAATAAATACTCAATTGCAATCTGATAGAAGAGTTCTTTTTTATTTTCATAATCCTTTAGGATACTTTTCAGAAGAATAATTGATTTTGAGTGCTTCTTTTGTTTGGAAAGAATGCTAGATTTTAAAATTTTGGCTTCAAAATTATTTACCTCAATAAGTAATATAGAATCAATTAAATCTAAGGCTTGAATTAATTTGTCTTCTTGGATTAATATTTCTATTTGAAATAATTTAAGATTTGTGTTTGAAGGATGTTGACTAAGTGATAATGATAAGGCCTTTTTAGCATAGGTTAATTTTCCAGTGTCTAGATAAAAAGATATAATATTTTCAAATTCAACTGAGTCAAAAAAAAGGACTTTATTTTCTTTGACCATTTTTTCAAATCTACTAACAGAGAAATTTATATCGTTAACATTGTCCATTTCAAATCATTATTTATAACATTACTAAAAGTAAATATGATTTGTTTTAAATTCAATTAGACAATTTAAACTTCTTAACAAACTAATTAACACTTATCAAATTTTATCAAGTATTTGTAAAATTATTTCACACCCAATTTTTAGATCTTTTTTTGTTATTGTTAGTGGAGGAGTTATCCTAACGGCTTTTTTTTCTATTAAAAGCCAAAATAATATTAAGCCATTATTTTTTGCTTTTAAAACTAATTTATTTGTTATTTCTTCATCTTTCATTATGAGGCAAAGCATTAAGCCAACCCCTCTAATTTCTTTGATTTTTTCATGTACTAATTTTGAACGAATATATTTTTCATCAGATACTACTTTCTTCATGATTTTTGTATTCAAAATCATTTTGAGTGTGGCTAGAGCAGCAGCCGATATTAGAGGATTACCACCAAAAGTTGTTATATGACCAAGGATTGGATTAATATGAAGTACATCCATTTTGTCCTTTGAACTGGTAAAAGCTCCTATTGGAACACCACCTCCTAAACCTTTACCATAAACAATAATATCTGGCAAACAATTATAGTTTTCAAATCCGAAAAGCTTTCCAGTTCTTCCTATTCCGGTTTGAATTTCATCCAATATTAGCAATGCACCTACTTCCTTACATCTTTTTTCTACTAGATGTAAATAGTCATGCTTTGGCACGATAAATCCAGCACTACCTTGAATTGTTTCGAGAATTACACATGCAGTATTATTATCAATTTTTGAAAGATCATCAAAATTGTTGAATTCAATAAAACTAACCTCAGGAATTAAGGGTTCAAATGGTCTTTTACGTTCTTCAAGTCCCATTAAAGTAAGAGCACCCATAGTACTTCCATGATATGCATTTTTTGCTCCAATAATTTTTCTTCTCCCCGTATACCTACGTGCAAGCTTTATTGCTCCCTCTAGAGCTTCTGTTCCTGAATTTGTAAAATAGGTTGAGTTTAAATCCTTTGGTAAATGTTTTGCTAATAGTTTTGCCAATTTCAAGGTGGGTTCAGTAATAAATTCCCCGTATACCATAACATGAAGATACTTTTCAGACTGCTTTTTTATAGCATTTATTATTTTATTATTTGAATGTCCCACGCTACACGCAGAGACTCCTGCAACAAAATCTAAATACTTTTTTCCGTTAGTATCATAAATATAGCTTCCAGTAGCTTTTGACACTTCGATCAATAATGGTTCAGGTGTTGTTTGAGCTTGATATTTTTTAAAATCTGAAGTGATGATATTTTAATTTTGTAATTGATTGATTTTGATTAATTCGTATTTTAGATCCTCCTTGAATAAGTCTTCTAAAGTTTCAATTCTTTCATCTTCTCTAAAATAAAATCCTTTTAAAAATTTATCATTTTCGTTAAAATCTTCTTCTGGAAAAACCTTTCCGTCTATTTGATTAATTTTTGTAAAGGTTTCAATTTCTTGTTGCTCAATAAGAATATTTATTTTGGCAGATTTTGACTTGTCTATTCCAATTAGCTCATTTTCAGAATTTCTTAAATAATAAACTGATTCTGCATTTTTAATTATATCGATAAATTTTAATTTACCTTCTATAAAATTACCAAATAGCTTTTTCCCAGAAATTTGATTATAACCTAGATCCAAAGTGTCTTTCTCTATTATAAATGCATTATCAAATACATATAAAGAATCAATTATATTATTTTCTGTATCAAATTTAATATGAATCGAATCACCGGTAATTTGACTCTTATTATTCCATAAAATAGGTTTTTTAATTTTTCTTGATTTTTTTAATAAATTATTTTTATTATTTATCAATTGTGCAATTCCAGAAACTTGATCATAGTGAATAGAATCACATTTTCCACTGAGTGTATTTCTTAATATTTTGCCGTTATTAAATGCTCTTATAATTTGTTCTCCTTCTTTTCCAGTGATGATAATTGATTCTCCATGTATATGTGTTGTATCTTTTTCTTTGAAAGAAGATATTAAAGCTCTTTTTTTAATATGCATTGAATCTAATTTTCTGTAGATTTCTGCGTAATGCCCAGTAGTTAGAGTTTTGTTTATTGTATCTAAAATTTTAATATTATTAGTTGCAGAAGCATAATTTGTAAGCTTATTAAAATAAATACTATCTCCGTTTATTTTATATTCTTCAAAATCAATCTCTGAATTTTTGATAAAATATCCGTTATCATTTGTTGTATCATAAAAACCTATTTCACAATATATTTTTGAATCGTCAGTAAATATATCAGTTGGCCCATAAAAATATGATTTACCACTTTCTGTATAATAATTTAATAAATCCGAATAGATTTCATATTTAGGAGTCTTTAAATCAACATTTTTTTTAAATCTGTATTTTTTTTCTTCTGCATAAAAAGTTCCAATTACACTGATAATGGTATCCGTTAAGTTTCTAATAAGCTTGCCATTGTTTGTGTAATATCCCTCTTGTTTATTTCTGTCAAATGATAAAGATTCTGTGTATAATTTAGATTCTGGTTCATTTAGAATAACATTTCCTTCGGCTAATATTATTCTGGAATCTCCGTTATATTCTATAAAATTAGCCTCTAGGTCTAATGTGTCGCCTTGATTTAGGACTACATCTCCATAAGCCTCAATGAAGTTCTTTTCTTCGTAAAAAAAAGCTTGATTACAGCTCATTAAAACTCCGTCATGAGAAATAAGTACTTGATTTTTACTATCTCTTGTAAGAACTGATGCATCGGGATATTTGATCTTATCTTTTTCAAAGAAACCAGCTCTTTCAATTTTTATTTTTGTTTTTTCTTGTGCTAAATTTATCTGAAAGATAAATAATAGAATTAGAGGGAATATTAGAGAAATTTTTTTCACCAATTTATCTAAATAAGGTTTCTTTTCTATCTGGTCCTACAGAAACAATTACAATAGGAATATTTAATTCTTTTTCTAGAAAATTAATATAATCGTTTAAGCTTTCAGGAAGTTCATCAATACTTTTTAGATTTCTTAAATCTTCAGACCATCCAGTGAATTCTTCATATATTGGCTCTAATGATTCATCAGATAAATCATAAGGTAGGTTGTTGATTTTTTTTCCTTTGTATTTATAATTGGTGCAAACTAAAACCTTATCAAAACCGCTTAAAACATCGGTTTTCATCATCATAAGTTTGGTTACCCCATTAATTCTACAAGCATATTTTAGCGCAACTAGGTCAAGCCAACCACATCTTCTCGGTCTTCCAGTTGTTGCACCAAACTCTTTTCCAACTTTACTCATTCTTTCTCCATAACTATCAAATAATTCAGTCGGAAATGGACCAGAACCCACTCTTGTAGTATAAGCTTTAAATATTCCAAATACCTCCTTAATTGAATTCGGAGAAATTCCTAAACCAGTGCAAGCTCCAGCAGCTGTTGTATTGGAAGAAGTCACAAATGGATATGTTCCAAAATCAACATCTAATAAGGATCCTTGAGCACCCTCTGCTAAAATTGATTTATTTTCGTCTTGAGAATTAAACAGAAAATCTTCTGAATCGATAAATTTTATATTTCTCAGTTTCTTAATTGCTTCAAAGAACTCATTTTCTAATTCCTCAAAATTATATTCAAGTTCAA
>Ga0208130_1000866_pt1 | contig 15088 bp, 20 predicted proteins | sample ETNtaG_31_FD_185771 | JGI IMG/M metagenome (GOLD analysis project Ga0208130, IMG submission 185771) | Marine microbial and viral communities from oxygen minimum zone, Eastern Pacific Ocean - ETNP201310SV78 (SPAdes) (version 2) | ecosystem: Environmental > Aquatic > Marine > Oceanic ...
CTGGTTCTATCAAAGATGAATATATTGTCATGTGTGGTCATCATGATACAGTGTTCGGTACGCCGGGAGGAAATGACAATACATCTGGGGCAATTTCAGTTATAGAAACAGCGAAATCAGTGAAGCGAACATTAGAAAAATTTAATATTATTCCAAAAATCGGATTAAGGTTTATAACTTTAAGTGCTGAAGAACAGAGACTGCAAGGATCTTTTTTTCACGTTAAAAATAACTATGAAAAAAATAAACCTAGATTTGTTCTAAATTGCGATGAGTTATCGACAGGAAATTTAAAAGGAATAGTTTTAGGTTTTCCTCATTTAAGAAAATTTCTTCAAGACAAAATAGATACTTTAGATGAAAACTTGAAAGTTCATGTTATGTCTCAATTAGATGGGCACTCAGATCATTTTCCTTTTTTAGAAGCAGCGATGGACGCCTCTCATCCATGGAGATGGAGGTATCATGGAAGGTATCCAACTTGTGAATATCATCATGAAGAGCCAGATACATTTGATAAATTGATAGTGAAAGATCTCAAATATTATGTAACTTCATTTACTCGATTATTTGTTAGATTGTGTTTAATTGATCCTAAAGACTGGCCTAATAACCCATTAACAAAAAAAATTATTAGAGAAAGATTAGATATTGAAAAAAATTATGAAATTAGAACTAGTTAGGAATTAAATTTATGAAAATTATTGATTTAAAATGTGCCATTATTGGCAAAACTCCTGTAGTTAGAATTATTACTGATGAGGGAATATCTGGTTTTGGTCAAGCTGAATGGGCAAAACCCTATTTAAAACCATTTGTATTATTTTATAAACCACAGTTATTAGGTGAAGATCCAACTAATGTAGAAAGTGTGATGAGGAAGATTAGAAGACATGGTGGTTTTAAGCCATATGGTTCAGCTGTAAGTGCGATTGAAGTTGCTTTATGGGATATTGCTGGAAAAGCTGCTAAATTGCCTATATACAAACTCCTTGGAGGTAAAGTTAGAGACAGGGTATTAGTTTATAATGGTGGAATTAGATTTCCTATTGAGGGAAAAGATAGCCCAGAGAGTTTTGCCGAGAATACTTTAAAGATGAAAAATCTTAAAGAAGGATTTTCAATCATAAAACAAGGAATTGCTGTCCACGGTGAATTTGCTTCAAATTTTAAAGATTATTTTTACGGAGATGTAAAATGGGTTGAAAATAATAGTATTGTTTTTGATGATGACTCTAAAGAGTGGCAGGGCATAAGTCAATATATTCCTAATGGAGGACAAATTACTGAAAGAGGTTTCAATTATACTATTGAATGCATAAAAGCAATGAAAGATGTGCTAGGCGACGAAGTAGGTCTTGCTCTTGATTTAGGTCCTGGTATAAATCCCAGTGATGCATTAAAAATTGCAAAAGCTGTTGAAGATTTAAATATTATGTGGTTGGAAGATATGATAACAGGGGACTACACTCCATATGTTTTAGCTGATCTTTACCGAGATGTAACAAACAACACAACTACCCCAATCCATACTGGAGAACAAATTTATTTAAGACACAACTTCAAAGATTTGATAGATAAAAGGGCTGTAAATGTTATTGGCCCTGACCCATTAGATGTTGGTGGATTAGCTGAAACAAAATGGATAGCCGAACATGCAGATATGAACGGAATAATGATTGCTCCACATGGCACAATTGATGGTCTTATTGGTTTAGCTGCACAAGTACAATTAGCAGCAACCTTGCCAAAAAATTACATTGCATTCGAGTATTGTGTTCCTTGTCATGATTGGTGGTATGACATTGTTGATGGGCTGCCAGACCCAATTGTAAAAAATAGTTACATTGAAGTATGGGATGCTCCAGGGCTAGGTATTTCATTTAATGATAAAGCTGAAAAATATCTAAAAGAAGAAGATAAAGATTTTTTTGATTGATTCTAGTTTACAGAATATTTATTTAAACTTTCTTCATCTATTTCAATTCCTAATCCAGGCAAATCAGGGACTTCCAAATAACCATGTTCAAATTTAAAAGGATCAGTTTTAGACACCATGTATCTAATGGGATTTTCACTTTGATCAAATTCCATAATAGGCTCTTGAGATAATTGTTTTGGGTAAGAGGATATTGGTAAGTTAGTAAATGTAGATGCAAGATGCAATGATGCAGAAATCATTATTGACGTACCCCACACGTGAGGGTATACATGTATTCCATTAGCATACGCAAGTGATTGAACATGCTTGAATTCTGTTATTCCGCCAACATTTCCAACATCTGGTTGAGCTATGTCAAAAGCTTTATTATTTATAAAATCTAAAAACTGATATCTTGTCCTAAGGCTTTCACCACCACTAATCCTTATTTTAGAATATCTAACAAGTTCTTTATATCCATTTACATCAAGCCCCATAATTGGTTCTTCGAAAAAGAAAATTCCCATATCATATAATTTATCAGATACGTATTTTGCTGTTCTTAAGTCATAGGCTTGGTTAGCATCAACAAATAATTTAGTTTTATCTTTTAATGATTTTTTAACCGAGTAAACTCTTTCTAAATCCTTTTCTAATTCTAATGCGCCAATTTTTATTTTCATTGCATTGAATCCCTTTTTTTCATATGAAATTGCTTCTTTTATTCTTTCAGAGACCTCCTCTTTAAAATCTTCTTTAGTGTAATAAAGTCCTGTGGCATATACATGTACTTTATCTTTTACTTTTCCACCAAGAAGGACAGAAATAGGCACGCCTAATTTTTTTCCTGTTATATCCCAAAGGGCAATGTCAATTGCACTCATTGAACTGCCACCTAAGCCAGGATAAATTAATGGATTATTGAGTTCATTAAACATATTTGCCCATATTTTTTCTCTTTCAAATGGGTCTTGGCCAATTACTGAACTCTTTAAAATATCTTTAAATTCATTTATTCCTCCCCATCCTTCTCCCCATCCATCAATTCCTTCGTCAGTCTCAATTTTTACAATACTTGCAGACCTTTTATCATTTCCGCCATTTCCCCACCAAAAAGGCTCTTTGAGCTTTCCTTCGATTTGATAAGTTTTAATATTAGTAATTCTCATAAAATTTATTTTATTTCATTGAAAAAATTAAGCATAATTTAATTATGTTTCAAGTGCAGACTTATCGTGATTTGTAATTTTAATATTGGTGTTAATTGGAAAATGAATAATTGCTGAAGTGAAACCAAGAATTACACATAGCCACCATACAGGAGAATATGTTCCATACAAGTCAAATATCCTTCCTCCTAACCAAGAACCTAGAAAAGAGCCTACATGATGAGACATTAAAGTGAAACCAAATAACATGGATGAATACTTATGCCCAAAAATATCTGTTATTATTCCGTTAGTTAGTGGAACTGTAGATAGCCACAATATTCCCAAAGTTGCTGAAAAAACTAATACTGTAAATTCATTCTTGGGTGCGATTATAAAAGAAAGAAATAGCAAAGATCTAAGAAAGTATAGTGATGATAAAAGATTTTTTTTAGAAACTTTTGACCCTAAGTAACCAAAAGATAATGTACCAAATATATTAAATAATCCAATCAATGCTAATGCAAACCCTGCTATGCTTTCTTCTAAATTATTATCGTTTAAGAAGGCTGGTAAATGCGTAGAAACAAATGTCACATGAAATCCGCACACAAAAAATCCAGAAGTAAGTAATTTATAGCTTCTATTATTTACTGCACTTTTTATTGAATCAAAAATAGTTTGATCATTATTACTAAAAATTTGCTTTGTAGAATTTTTTGAAATTAAGAAAGACATTATCAGCAACGGGGATACTAAAATTGATGCTGCCATAGATGAGAAGACCCAACCAAAGTTATTAATAAAATAATTAATAATTGGAACCATCACAAACTGCCCAAAAGACCCTGAAGCCATAATTATTCCAAGAAAAAGAGATTTATTGTTTGAGCTTATCGACCTGCCTGTGACTGAAAGTGCAATTCCCAAAACTCCAGAAGAACCTATGCCCATTAATATTCTTGAACCAAATAAATCAAATTCTGAATTAATATTTCCAACCCAAATCCAACTAATAATTTGCAATAATCCTAAAATAAATATTGTTCTCCCAGCTCCATATTTATCTGAAAATCCTCCAAATACTGGAGCGCCAATACCAGAAAATAAAATACCAAAAGCTCCAGCAAGACTAAACAATTCCCTTCCTGAATTTAGATCAGTTGTAATTGGTAGTAAAAATAATCCATTTGAATGATTAAGCCCTAATGTTATGAATACAGTTACACCTCCACCAAAAACCACATATAAAGGAGATTTTTTTAACAATTTCATTTTAAATTGCGCAAATAAATGAAATTATATTTGTTAGTTTTTCTTCGTTAACTATAAAAAAAATTGATGTTGATAGAAACAGAAGTACTGAAACTAGTCTTAGATAATAAATGAAATTATCATTTTGAATAGAATTGTTGTCATTTGCAAAACTTAAAGAAACTTTGAATAAGACTTCAAGCATAGTCCATGTTGTTATGAAAGCGCCAGCAAATATTAATAAGTTTGTGCTCATAGAAATTCTTCGCTTTCTTTTGGATTAAAAGTGATTCTTGTTAATACTTCATCACCAGTATTTTTAAAATGATGAGTAGAATTTGGTGGAACAAGAACAAAGTCACCTGCTTTAATAGGATACTCAGTCCCGTCAACCCAAACAATACCTTTTCCTCTTGTAATATAAACTTGATGCTCCCAATCATGAGAATGATGCTTGCTGGATTCTCCTGGTAAATGGTCATGATACAAAGAAACTACAGTTGGGACTCCATCACTTGAGCCTAAAATTGGATTAGAAAAGGAATTTTTATTTTTAATTACAGGTTTCATATTAATTAATTTAATGATGTATCATTATATTTAAATCTTAGAAATTAATAAAACATGATTGAAAAAACATTTAAAGCTAGTAACTGCAACTTAAATTTTTTTGAACATAATATAGGTGCTCAAGAAACAATACTTTTTATTCATGGCTGGACTGCAGGATGGGAAGTTTGGATGAATGATATAGAAAAATATGGTGCTAAATATAACATTTATGCTGTTGATTTACCTGGTCATAATAAGAGTGGAAAACTTAAGAAATATACTCTTAATAATTATTTTGATCCAATTTATGAATTTTTTTCAAGTTTAAAAAAAGAATTAATTCTTGTTGGTCATTCATTGGGGGCATCATTATCTTTTCTAATTGCCACTAAATCACAAAATATAAGTAAATTAGTTTTAGAAGATCCTCCTTGGTACTCAGAAACGAGAGGTGAGATTAATACTGATGTATCTAACGATGAGTTTGTAAAGAGTCAAATCAAGAGGTATGAGATTCAAAGAAACTTCTTCATAAATCAGAAAAAAACTTGGAGAACAAGCATAGATGCTTTGCGAGCATTAAGAGAATTTGATCATGAATCATACAAGAAATACCCTGAAAGAGTTGCTATCCGTGCAATTTGGGCATTTCATAACGATGTAAATATATGGAATGTTGAGGATGATTGGGCGTGGGAGGATGCAGTTAATTTATCAAAACAAGTTAATGCAAAGACATTATTAATTGGCGGCAACACAAATAAAGGCTCTCTAATGACAGAAAGTATTGCTGAAAAAGTAAAAATGAATATTAATGATTGCCAATTAGAATATATTGATTCTGGTCACAATATAAGATTGGAAAGGCCTGATGAATACTACAAATTGCTAGATAAATTTATTTAACTTTACTTGAAGATTTTAAATCGTTTATGAAATCTAACAACTCGTCATTTTGAAATTTCAAAATTTTACCTGACTTGTTGCTTAATTCTGGATAAGTTCTTTTAAAAAAGGCTTCCCAATTTTCATCAGTATCATCCCATGTCCCTAAAACTTCATACTCTGAAATGTAATATTCATTATCGCTGACATGGTAGACAGAATGTGTAAATTTATTTTCCATTTAATTAATTTTTTCCTTGTATTTATTTCTTACCTTGTATCTTATATAAGGTTTTATGTAATAATGTTTCACAAATGTATCAATAGTCGGCATTCCAACCTTTTTCCTATACTTGTTTTCTAATGCTGTCCATGGGCAAATCCATCCTTGGCCTATTGCTGCATTTAAAAACCAACTAAATAAAGGAACGCTTATATACCAAGGGGCATTAAGAATCATAACTGGCAAAGAAATTATAAATAAGAAAATATAAGTATGGTGGGAAATAATAATAGAATATAAAATTATTTGATCGGAAATTTTTTTATCTGTGGTAACCATTAAAAAATTATAATACATTTATTAAAAATTCATAAAATTTAAAATGAAAAAAATTCTAATCGCTGGATCTTCTAACGTTGATATAACCCATATTGGTGAATTTATTCCTCAAGAAGGCCAAACTTTAATGGCACAAAATTCTTATTTAGCTTTGGGGGGAAAAGGTTTAAATCAAGCAGTAGCTTCTAAAAGGCTGTCTGAAAATGATGTGTTTTTTTTATCTGTTCTAGGTGATGATTTTTTAAGTAAGTTTGTTATTGATGGTTTAAAACATGAAAAAATTAATTCTGAATATATCAGAATTGCAGATGGAAAAATGACAGGAAGCGCACTCATTTTCATTAATAAAAATTTGAAAAACCATATAAGTGTTTCACCCGAATCTAATCTTTTATTTAGTAATAACGAATTAAATATTTTTAAAAAATTGACCAGAGAAGTTTCAATATTGCTATTACAGCAAGAAATACCTGCAAATATAAATATAGAATTATTAAAAATAGCAAATAAATCTGGTATAAAAACGATATATGATCCAGGTCCACCAAATAAATATAATAATTATGATCATTTTAAATTTGTAGATTTTTTAACACCCAATAAGCATGAGGCTGAATATTTACTTGGTAAAAAAATTGATGGGATTGAATTGGAAGCTGCAAAAGAATTAAAAGAAATTGGGGCAAAACATGTAATAATAACACTTGGGGGTGAGGGGTTAGTTTACTCAGGAGATTTTGATAAAATTTTTAAACCAATTCAAGTTAATTCAATTGACCCTGTTGGTAGCGGAGATTGTTTTAATGGCGCGTTGGCATCAATGATAAATAAAGGTGAAAATATTATTAATTCAATTACTTTTGCTCAAAAAGCTGCTTCACTGAGCACAACTAGAAAAGGTGCATCGCAATCTTTCCCTTACCTGAATGAAATTAAGTAACTATTTTTTTTAACTATGTATAAAATATACCTATGTTGAGTAAATTATATTCTTTAAAAAACACTCCAGGTTTCTTTTTTATTTATATTTTATTATTTTGTATTCTTGGTCTAACAATAATGGGTTTTATTTTAGGCTGGGTTTATTCGGATTTTTCACCAAGAAATGAACCTATTATAAAGTATGAAGGAAGCATAAAATACGATGATAAAATTTATAATAATTTTGTAACTAATAAAGAAATTCATAACTATAGGTTTCAAGGATTATCTGGGCAGCAAATATCTGTTGAGTTGTCTATTGATCCTAGTATTAGATACGGAACAAAGATTTACATTAATAATCCTGAACAAATGTATGATTTATTTGAAGACTCTTCAACAAACAAACTTATAAATGAAAAAGCAATTATTGGAGAAAAGATTTTATTAAAAAATAATGGAACTTTCACATTATCAATTGATTATGATTTTGAAAGACATTCAAATTATTATGACTTTGATTATTTTTTTATGTTTTGGGACAGAGAGAAAAAAGAATGGGTTAATGATTTCCCAGAATACAATTTTATAATTACTTCTGTCTACTAATGATGATGAACAATCTCAGAAAACGGAAATATTCCTTCAACACCGTTATTTCTAAAAACCTCTAAGGTAGTATCATAATGGTCTTCTGAAATATTTACTTCACCGTTCCAGCAATTTAATTTTTGATAAATAGATATTGTTTTTTCCAAAGCTTCGACATCTGTATCAGGAAAAAATTCGAAAATTATTTCAGAGATTTTAGAAGGGTCTTGGGTTTGTGCAAATAATTTAGTTGTATGAAAAATTTCAATAAATTTATGATACTCTCTTGTTTCTAGGTATTCTCTTTTACAGATTAAAGTACTAAAAGATAGAGGGCCGATAATCTTTCCTATCTGTGCAATAATTTTTCCTACCTTAGGCCTAACTATATTTATGCCTTTTTCATCATACATATCATACGTAAGGTCTATTGATTGTGGCGCTTGAAGGTGAATTAAATCCCCATTTCCTTCTCTAAAGCTCTTAACCATTTCTTCTGGACTTCCTGCATCAATAATTTTTAATTTATCGAAATCAATATTCTTCTTTAAGCATGCATATTTAAACATATTTAAAGGTTGGGCTGAATGGTCTAGTAAAACCTCTTTTTCATTTAATAATTCCCAATTAAAGGCATCTTGACTAAAGGCTTCTTGGCTTTCTACATCAGATCTTTCTACTAAATGGAATCCGTCCATTTTATTTATTTCTCCGAAATGAACAATATCTTTTGAATATTTATTATTCCAACTACCAGCAACAGATGATTGTGCAATATCAATTTCATTATTAAAAACTTTTTCATAAACATTTTCATTATTTTCTGCAACTGTATAACTGCATTCAAAATCTTCAGATACAGATTTCATAAAGCTTTGATCTGTTGACCCTAGTTCTACTGCTAGTAGTAAGGGTGTATAAAAAGCAGAATGTCTTGAAGACATTACTCTTATTGGCTTAATTAAATTTTCCAATTAATATCTCCAGTCCCATTTCCCATATCCAGGGTTTCCGGGAGTCTTGCCTAGCAACTGCCTTACAGCTGCAATTTCACCAAGATGATTCCAAAGATGAAATATTAATCTTGAAATATCTGTGCCAAGATTAATTTTTTCTGTTTCACTTCCATGCTTAAATTCGGCAGTAAATTTGTCTTTTAAGTCTATTTCATCCAATTTGCTCAATGAATCTTTTACAACATCAATTGAATGGTTCCATAAATATTTTATTTCATCCAGACTTGGGGTTGAATGAGGTGATCCATTCATATAATTTTTTGCTTCATCAGGAATATCTTTATCATGAATTTTATTTGCAATAGAAAAATTGTAATATGAACAATGCCCAAGAAGCCATCCTATGCAGTTCATAGGTTCAAAAACCTTTTTTATATCACTGTCTGACAGATCATTTATATATGCATCCATTTGATCTATTGATAAAAGATAATGAGAAACAATCGAATTTCTATTCATAATTTACTCCTTAGAAATTTGCTAACATTATAATAAACAATCCCGTCGTTATTGAAAATACTAATAAGAATAATGAACTGTTCCTTTTTTTATAAGACAATTTTCCATTTTCTGCATTCCTGAAAATCATTGATATTGATAACATTAAGGTTGAAATTGTTAAAAAAATGAAAATATTAGATAGATAGCTCATGAATAAATTTAAAATAGTTGCATTTTATGAGTTTACAGAATTAAAAAATTTATTAGAAATCAAAGAAAAAATTTCTAAATTTTCAACTTTAAATAGAATTAAAGGTACTATTTTAATATCTAAAGAAGGGGTAAATGGCACTGTAGCTGGTTCCCCAGATTCTATTGATGGGTTAGTTTTGAAATTAGCCTCATATGGAATAAAAAAAATTAATCCGAAATTTTCTTATTCAGAATTCTTACCTTTTCCAAGATTGAAAGTAAAAATAAAGAAAGAGATTGTAACTTTTAGAAATAATGACCTAGACATGAATAAAAACAAAGGCGAGTACGTAGATCCTGAAAATTGGAATAATATTCTAAATGATCCTGAAATAACAGTTATTGACGTAAGAAATGATTTTGAAGTTGAAATGGGCACATTCAAAAACTCTATTAACCCTAAAACAAAGAATTTTACAGATTTTAAAGAGTACGCCGATAAAGAGATAAGTAAATCAAAAAAAATAGCAATGTTTTGTACTGGTGGGATTAGGTGTGAAAAAGCAAGTTCATACCTTGTTTCTAACGGTGTTGAAAAAGTATATCAATTGAAAGGTGGAATTCTTAAATATTTGGAAAATATAAACATAAATGACAGTATGTTTGAAGGTGAGTGTTTTGTTTTTGACAGAAGAGTGTCATTAAAGCATGGCTTAAAAGAAGGTAATTATAAGATCTGTTCTGGCTGCAGAAACCCAATTAGTGAAGAAGATAAAAAATCAAAATTTTTTGAAGAAGGAGTATCTTGCAAAAAATGTTTTGATTTAACCTCTGACGCAAAAAAATTAGGATTAAGAGAAAGGCATAAACAAGTTCAAATTGCAAAAGAAAAAAATCTAGATAACCCATTCTTAGATATTAGTCATGAAGATTATTTTGAAAGTGGAATTTAAACTAGCTTTTTCCCTTTTTCAGTTATTTTGTATCCATGATAATAAGCAACCATTTTATTGTCAGACAATTCCTTTAATTGATTTTTAATAGTAAGAGATGGGTTTGGAGTTTTTAAATTATTTTTAAATTGTTCTAAACAGTTTTCAATAATCTCGTCTTTATACATAAATTGTTTAGTTAGCAAATTTAATATATATATTTGGATTTCTTTATTAATTTCCATAATTTATAAAAGTCTTACTTTCCTCAATTACTTTATTATCATAAAACTTCGGCGGGCAGTTGTCTTCGATAATTTTAAAAGTTCTTTTCGCTCCAGGGTTCCAATATTCATCTGGTTGGGTCATTGGGTCTGGAAATTCTGGATAATAATTTCTAGGTGGTAGCGTTTTAATTGATCTTGGAGTGAGTGCAGTTACATCGTGATTATGACTTAGTAATATTGTGGTTATTGCAGTAATACAATTTTCTAATTCTTTTTCATATTCTTGGTTTGTGCATCCAACAAATAAAAATAGAACAATAAATAATAGCCTTTTTTTAATATCCATGATCACTATATCCTTCACCATAATCAGGCAAGCTTGATTTTGCTCTCTCAGTATTATCAATATTTAAAAAATAAATTAAAAATAAAATAAATGTAATAAATATTAGTATATAAAGCATTTTTTTCAATTTGATTATGCAGTAAATTTTATACTTCCAGATTCAACTCTATTTTTCCAAATCGAGCCACCAGGATATTGATGTGAATCAAAAAAACTATCTTTCATCTCAAGCCCCCATCCGTATGACTTCGGAGCAATGTACCTACCATCTTTTACTTTAACTGGATTAATAAAAACATCATCTTGTAAGAAATTTAAATACTCACACACTTGATTATCAGAGTGACTAGATACTTTAATTTGATCCCACATTGAATAATGAATAATCATGTTACAAAGACCGATACCTCCCCCATGCGGACATACTGGCACATTAAATTTTTTGGCTAATAAAATAACAGCTAAAACATCGTTTACTCCACCCATTCTACTTGCATCAATCTGACAATAGCCAATAGCACCTGATTTTAATAATTGTTTGAATATTACTGGAGACTGAACTTGTTCTCCGGTAGCAACTTTAATTCCATATGGTTCTAATGCTTTTGCGATTTCAAGATGACCCTGAACATCATCTCTTGCCGTTGGCTCCTCAATCCAAGTTATATTGAATTTAGAGAGTTTTTTCATATATTCTATTGCTTCTTCGACCCCTAATACTTGATTACAGTCAGTCATTAACTTTGATTCTTCTCCTATTTGTTCCCTTATAAAAGTTAATCTTTCAATATCATGATTTATATCTTGACCGACTTTCATTTTAAAAGCGTCAAAGCCTTCGTTTTTCATTTCACTGATGGTGTCAGAAATTTGTTGATCAGTTAATCCTAGCCATCCTGCAGTAGAATAAGCTTTTGGGCCTTCGAATAATAAATTATTTTCCAACTTTTTATGATCAGAAGATTTTTCATTTAATATAGAAATTGCTTCATCAGGTGTTAATGCATCTTTTAAATATCTCCAATCTATTGATGAAACTATTTTTTCAGGTTCTAAATCTACTAACAGTTTCCATAGAGGCTTTTTTTCAATTTTAGCCCAACAGTCCCACATTGCATTTATTATGCACCCCAATGCCATTCTATTTACACCATCTGCAAGCCATCTTAATTGGTGATGATCATTTATTTCCTTGTATAAATTCCCGGGGTTCTTTGCAAAATCATCAAAATTATAATTTTCTAATAACTTTGAAATGTCATTTACTCCATAAACAATCCAGTCATTTCCAGCTCCAGATGTAAAGCAAACTGAATGACCAATAGTCCCATCACTTAACTCAATTGATGTATATACACATGAATAGTTAGGTTTTTTATGAAATGGGTCTGATCCCAATAAGGTATCTGAGGTAGGAACTCTTATATCTGCTACTTTAGTATTTACTACTTTTAAATTCATTGAGAAGTGCCTTCTAATTTGCTTAGTATAAACCTGCAATTATTTACAGATTGCTCTATGTCTTTTCCTTGGCAAAGAATAATCATATTTCCATAAACAAAGTAATCAAAATATTTTGCAAGATTGCAAGTTGAAGATGCTACTACGAGCGAATATCCTGCACCATGGCCTGAATCACCTCCACATGTACGTGCATCTTTTACACCTTCCTTCCACGTTGCATCACCTTTAGTTAAAATAGCATCTTTTCCAATTCTTTCTTCTACCCATTCAACACCAATATCCAATGCCTTTTCTTGGTTTTCATAAAATCTTAATTCGTAATCAATAGATTCTTTTGTTTTTGGAATTTTTAAAAAACCGTAATATGCTGATTTAGCTTCTGGCAAATCTTTAACTTTATAAGTTTTATTTTTTTTGAACCCCAATGAAGTTATATCTTCTAATTCAAGATTTACATTAGGATTTGAAATTTTCTCTATATTAGCTCCGGGCAATTCATCAGACGCAGATGAACATGAAAAGCTTAGAACAGTAATAATTAATAATATTGCAGTAAAAATATTTTTTTTCATTTTTTAATCCTTAGTTAGGTATTATATTGGAAAAATAAAATTAAATCTTTAACTTGAACCTTTAAAAACTTTTTAAATTAAAATATATTAAATATATGGAAGATAAAAAAAATAAAGATTCAATTGTAGAAAAAGAAAAAAAATTGGCACTATGGTTCAGGTCTAGATTTTTTACTGGTATTTTTGTTTTTCTTCCTTTAGCTGTAACTTACTTTATTCTTAGCTTTGTTTTTAATTTAATTGATGGGATTTTTAGACCTTATTTTGAAACAATTTTTGACAGAAGGTTACCTGGTTTAAGCTTTATTTTGATTGTGTTTATTGTTCTGGTATTAGGAATATTGGCAAATAACACTTTTGCTCGAAATAGATTTGGATGGATAGAATCTGTCTTAAAAAAAATACCATTAGTTGGAGCAACGTATACAACATCAAAAGAGATAGCTGAGTCATTTAGGGGTTCAGGGAGTGGTGACTTTGGTACGGTGGTAGCAATTCAGTATCCAAGAAAAGGTACATGGACTGTTGGCTTTTTAACAAAGACAATAGATTTTGAAAACGATAAAAAACATGGAATTGTTTACATGCCATCAACGCCAGTTCCTAACACTGGTTGGATGGTATTAATCCCAACCGATGAAATAAGATATTTGGATATTTCAGCTGATAAAGCAATGAAATTTATTATTGGCGGAGGTATTGGAAGTCCTAGTTATATCGAATGGGTTGGTAGAGAAAAAGAATTGGAAAGTTAATTAAAATTCAAATTTAGTTTCAAATTCCAATTTTCCAACATAATCAGTTTCAACTTTAAATAGAGATCCACCAAGATAAGTGCCTTTTGGTACATTTGCTAAATTGTCAGGAGTTGCTGCTGAAGTAATATAAAGGTCAGATAGTGATGATCCTCCAAACATGCAGCTAGAAGTTTGATAAGCATTAATATTAATTTTTTCTACAACATTTCCTGCCTTATCAATTCTGATAACTCCAGAGCCTCCCCAAATTGCACTCCACACATATCCCTCAGAATCAACAGTCATTCCATCTGGGCCGCCATCATCATTGTGTTCATACCACTCTTCAGCTTGACCAATTTCATTGGTTTCTGAATTGTAAGAATGCCGAACAATTTTTCCTTTTGAAGGATCTGAGTGATAAAAATAATCCAGGTCTGGTGAAAAACCCATTCCATTGGAACAACCATGATTTTCTGAAATAATTTCAACCTCTCCATTTGGGAAAAATCTGTATAACTTTCCTGTTTTTTCATAACCCAACACATTTGAAGGATAGAAAGTTCCAGCTAAAAAAGAACCGTCTGGTGCAGCAATGCAATCATTAAATTGCAATTTTTCACCTTTAAATGTCCCTTGATGTATCCACCTTTTTTTTCGTTCAGATTCCCACAATAATACTCCATTCCAAGTGCCCAAGGTAAGTCCTCCAAATGAATTTTTGGAAAATCCACCAACATATATTCCAGAGTAAATAGTTTTATTTACACCAGTTGAAGGATTAAATTCAAACAATCTGCCTGATCTTATATCAGCCCAATAAAGTAACTGAGATTCATCATCCCATAGAGGACCTTCTCCAACATTAGCTTGTTCATCTGCAACTTTTGAAATGTTATACATAATATTATTTTACCAATTGACCATATTCTAGCCAACCTATTTTAATTTGATATTTTAAGATAATATAATCTAGTTTTAATCATACAGGAGTGATCATGGCTGACAGAAAAAAAATAACTTTACCAGTTCTTAGAAACAGAAAGAAAAACAATAAAAAGATTTCGTGGATAACTGCCTATGACTTTGCTACTGCAAGTTTTGCTGAAGAAGCAGGGATTGATATGATTTTGGTCGGAGATTCAGGTGGAATGACAATGATGGGTAAACCGTCAACCATATCAGTTACTATGGACGAAATGGTTATGTTTACTTCATCGGTATTAAGAGGCGTGAAGACGTGCTTTGTTGTTGCAGATATGCCTTTTATGTCCTATCAAGTAAGTAATGAAGATGCTGTAAGAAATGCTGGAAGATTAATGGCTCT
>Ga0208130_1000867_pt1 | contig 15087 bp, 15 predicted proteins | sample ETNtaG_31_FD_185771 | JGI IMG/M metagenome (GOLD analysis project Ga0208130, IMG submission 185771) | Marine microbial and viral communities from oxygen minimum zone, Eastern Pacific Ocean - ETNP201310SV78 (SPAdes) (version 2) | ecosystem: Environmental > Aquatic > Marine > Oceanic ...
TCAATAAGCCTGAAGAATTTAATTTGGCAAAACCTTATCAGGATAACCCCCTCCTGAAAGAGATGTCAGTGCTAGCCAAAGAATTGTCAGTTGTTTTGCCGATAAGTTTCTTTGAAAAAGACAACAATACATTTTACAACTCACTTGCTGTTATTGATGCTGATGGAACAATTAGTGAGCCTTACAGAAAATCCCATATTCCAGACGGTCCAGGTTATGAAGAAAAATATTATTTTCATCCTGGCAATACCGGCTTTAAAGTTTTTGACACCAAATATGCAAAAATTGGTATCGGCATTTGCTGGGATCAGTGGTTTCCTGAGGCAGCCAGAATTATGGCACTAAATGGAGCTGAACTGCTATTTTACCCGACTGCTATAGGTAGTGAACCAGATTCTCCAGACATGGACTCCAAAGACTCGTGGCAGTTGGTGATGCAAGGCCATGCCGCAGCAAATACATTGCCAGTCATAGCATCAAATAGAATTGGCACTGAAGTAAATGATAAGTTCTCCATGACATTCTATGGCTCATCTTTCATCACAGATGGTACAGGCGTGAAAGTTAAAGAGTGCTCTAGAGATAAAGAAGAATTCATTGTTCATGAATTGGATCTTGACTCTCTTCAGGAACATCGGTCATCATGGGGTTTCTTTAGAGACAGAAGAACAGATTTATATAAAGATATTTTAAAGGACTGATAATGAACTCAAGCCAACATGTTAATCACAACACTAAGTTATTGGGGTTTTTTTATATTTTCATTTTGCTTTTTGGTGCAAATATTAATGCCAAGAGCAGTCTTGAGATCGATGCTGCCATTGAAAGTGCAATTGATAGATTCACAAATGAGATCCAAGGCGCACAAACCTATCTAGATGGTGCAAGAGGTATATTGGTTATACCTAAAATGATTAAAGCTGGCCTTGTCTTGGGCTTAGAATATGGTGAAGGTGCCTTGGTTGTGGACAATATAAAAGTTCAATACTACAGGGCTTTCAGTGGTTCTCTTGGTTTGCAATTGGGAATTGGATCAAAAGATCTCATAATTCTATTCTATGATGATGAGGCAATGGATGACTTTCTATACAGCTCTGGATGGCAGGTCGGAGTAGATGGCTCAGTTGCTCTGTTAGACATGGGAGCTGGAGGCTCACTTGATTCAACAGAATCCCAAGATCCAATTATAGGGTTCGTCTTTGGACACAAGGGCTTGATTGCAGGGTTAAGCTTAGAAGGCACAAAATTCACAAAAATATGGCCAGATGCTGACCCAGAAATCGATGATGATTCAATTGAAGCATTCAATGAAAATGCACTCGATTGATTGTTAATACGCCGATTAATTCATATAAAGATCATCTAAATTATTTGAATCACACGTATACTATTACTGCGTATGAATAATGCAGTGAATAAATTAATTGTCCTTCAGTCGTTGTTTTTGGTCGGTTGTGGCTCTCAAAATCTTGTCATCGATACATACATTCCAAAACCACTTGTTGAACGATATGACACCATAACTGCTGAGTTAACGTTTGATGAGGAAATAAAAAACTTTATTTTCTCTCCCGAGCAATTACAAAAAAGAGAAGCATCTGTTGAAATTAACTTTGGCAATACTCAAGCAAAACTCTTCGAAAATATCTTCTCATCATTTTTTTCTATCAATGGAGCAGTTTCAACATCTGATGAGTCATCGAAGCATATTTTAATTGATATCAATTTGGATAAATTTGAATATCTAACGCCTCAGATGGCAGCGAATCAGAAATACTCTGTATGGTTTAAGTACAGCATTCAAATCCAAGATGTGAATCAACGTGCAATTGATGAATGGACTATCACGGGTTATGGAGAGCAAGAGACTGGTGTATTCGAAGGTAATGATGCTTTCAAAAAAGCAATCCAAATTGCGCTTAGAGATACTGGTGCTAATTTGAGTATCAAAGCTCAAGATGAGCTAGATAAAATCACAGAGTTGATTGGCTGATATGGCATCGTATAAGAAAATCATATTAACCTTATTTCTCTTTATGACTATTGGATGCTCTACAACACGAGTTGACGAAGAGGTTAATACAGCATTTACAATCAGTGGTGATGAATCCATAGTTCTTCTCTCCAACAGCTATCACACAGGTAATCAAACAGAACTGGATTTTATGGATTGCCTCAATGGCTCTATCTCAAAGAAACAGAATGCATTCGAAATTATACCGACAAGACAATTCCAAAACCTATTTTATCCTTGGTTTGAGCCAAGCACTGCGCCACAATCAATAGAGGATCTGCCAAAAATATTAAGCAATTCGCTCATAAAAAATAAACTCAGTGATATGAAAATTAAATACCTCATAAAGATAACTGGAGAAACAAAAACAAATGCCAGTTCTGGTGCACTTTCTTGTGCAGCTGGCCCTGGCGGTGGTGGGTGTTTTGGTTTTGCTTGGTGGGATGACACTTCTGCATATAATGCTTCGGTGTGGGACTTATCACAAGAAACCTCGGTTGGTAATGTGAGTGCCAATGTGACTGGTACTTCAATGATACCTGCAATTGTAATACCGATCCCGATATTGGCCAGAACGCAGTCAAACGCATGTGAAGGCCTTTCTGATCAAATTGTCAGTTTTTTTTCGAACTAGATATTATGTCGAAAATGCTTAAAAGATTATTCTTAGCTTTTACTCTCCTCATACCGTTGGATGTTTTGCCCAACGATGATGAACAAAATATTCCAGAGATCCTACAATTAAACGCAGAAGATGCTTATTTGACACGTCTAGTTGCTGCCATCAGTGAACGAGCGCATTACTCACAATCGAAGATTGATAATGAGTCATCTATCAAAATACTCAATGAATACATTGACACTTTAGATCGAAATAAAATGTATTTCTCACAGTCTGACATCATCTATTTTCAACGTTACAAGTATCAATTGGATGATTCATTAAAGGACGGCGAACTCAGACCTATATTTGATATATTTTCAACATATCGTCTTCGTGTTCAACAAAGGCTCGACCACTCTTTGCAAATCATTGATGCCATTGAAAACTTTGAATCTGAAGATGAATATCAATTCAAGAACACTAGGAATAAATGGAAATATGACGAGAAAATGATCAATGATGAGTGGGCTAAGAAAACCACTAATGACTTACTATCACTCGTCATTGCTGGTCAAGAGTTGGATGCTGCAAAAGAAACATTAAGCAAACGTTATACTCGATTTATCGAAAGGATCAACGAATATGATGAGCAAGATGTTCTCAATATTTTCCTCAATGCCTACATGAATCATTTGGATCCTCATTCAAGCTATTTAAATCCATCAGAAGCAGAAGAATATGAAATACAAACGAGTCTCTCCTATCAAGGTATTGGAGCCAGGCTGCAAACTAATGATGATTTTATCCAGATTGTTGATTTAATTCCTGGAGGTCCTGCTTTTAAAGATGGAACAATCAAACCATTGGATAAAATCATTGGTGTCTACAAAGACGAAAAAATGATTGATGTAATCGGATGGGATGTCAATGAAGTCGTTAAATTAATCAGAGGCCCTAAAGGTTCAGTGGTGATTCTTAAAATATTACCAACTGGCCAAGAGGGTGATGCAATAGCTTATGAAATATCACTCACCAGAGATGAAATATCCCTAGAGGAACAAGCTGCATCGAGTTTCATCAAGACAATCAAAGATGATAATCAGGAATATCAAATAGGTGTAATCAAGATTCCTGGCTTTTATCAAGATTATGCTGCACGGCGAAGAGGTGAAAAGGATTATAAAAGCACCACATCTGACGTCAAAAAGATTGTCAGTGAATTCCAAGAAATTGGTATAGACGGTCTTGTCATAGATCTCAGAGGAAATTCTGGCGGTTTACTTGATGAAGCAACTGGGCTGACTGGACTATTTATTGATGAAGGACCAGTTGTTCAACTTAAAGACATGGATAACAATATTGAGGTTATTGACGATCCGATACCAGGCACCATATATGATGGGCCCATGTCAGTAGTCATTGATCGATTCAGTGCATCTGCATCTGAAATATTTGCGGCAGCCATTCAAGATTATTCGAGGGGTCTTGTTATCGGTCAGAAATCCTTTGGTAAGGGCTCTGTCCAGAATCTCTATCCGCTTGATCGTTATTCAAGATATAAATCTGAGAAGGGCTTTGGTCAGTTGACATTGACCATAGCGAAGTATTATCGAGTCAATGGCTCTGGCACTCAGAATAAAGGTGTGATTCCAGATATTGCACTGCCCTCTTTTATTGATGAAACAATAGTTGGTGAAGAAAATAAAAACAACACATTGCCATGGGATCAGATTATTGGACTTGATTACTCGAATGATCCTGAGCTTGAAGTCGCAAAGAATATCATCACAAGAAACCACCAGATTAGGGAAAAAGATAATCCTGCTATTCAATACATGAATGATGAAATCGAGTACTTTGAGGAAGAAAGCCAAATAGAGCTGATTACTCTAAATTATGAAAAAAGATTAAAACGAAGAGATTCAAAAAAAGCTGAAGTTGAAGACAGGCGGAACAAAAAACTCTCTGAACTGGGCTATGATGCTGAATATGATTTTGATGAATTTCGTGATGAGACAATACTGAATCAAGTCTACTCAGTAATGTTGGATATGATCATGCAGGGGCATCAAAGTGCAGCTTCGTCGGCAACAAACGACCTTTTAGATAATTCCTGAAATCAATACTCTCTATTTTGGCCAGCTTTGGTGGTGAATATCAATTAAATATCTATGTTCATGAGTGACAGCTCCGTGAACGTGATCATGTGAGTGCTCTTCCTCATTTTGGATGTGTTCATGATCATGATGTCCGTCATCATGTTTGTGTGTATGACTATGAGCTATACTTTCATGGGTATGCAGCAATTTTCCTTCATTTTTTTCATTTGGCCAGAATAGTAAACTGAATAGCAGGCAAACCATTATAATCATGGAGAATAGGACTGCTGTAAAACTTAAGCCAAACGTAAATGCCAGTTCTCCGGCAAGCAAATACCCAAAGAACCAAGATAAATGTGACAAAGAGAATTGAGCTGTGAAATAAGCAGTTCTATCAGATGGGCTAGATGACATATTCACAATCTTTCCTGAAGGTATTTGTGAAAGCGATAATCCAATCCCAGTTAATAACCATACAACCAAAGCCCATAAATATATCGGCTCATAAGACATGAAAAACATGGCCAATGCCAATACAAAGACGCCAATTTGAATGATATATTTATCAATCATCTTCTCATTGAGATATGGATATACGAAAGCAATGATCATGGAGCCAAGCCCAGATGCGAACATAAATATGGCAACAGTTGTATCAGATAGGTAGAGATAATCTTTGACATAAATCACGGTGTTCACAATGATCATGGAGCTCGCCAAAGCAATACCAAAATATAATATAAAAAGCGCCCTCAGTCTGGGTGTTTTCATATAAGAGAGAATGCCATATGATATCTCATCGATGACGTTTCCATCTCTTTCTATTACCTTGTCTTTAGGTAAAAGTGTCACCAGAATAATTAATGCTGAGACAATAAATGCAGCTGAATTGAGAATGAAAAGTCCTGTGTAACTCAGATACAAAAGCGCAATTGCAGCAAAAGTTGGACTGAGAATGTTTTCCAGATCATATGCAACCCTAGAGTAAGCTAGAGCTTTACCATATTGTTTTTCATCAACCAAAATGTCTGGAATCAATGCCTGAAAGACAGGTTTAAATCCTGCTGAAAATAAATTTAGAACGAATATCAAAACGTATATATGCCAGACTTGGCTGATAAATGGAATCAAGAGCACCACTATGGCTCTCAATATATCCATCAAAATTAAAAAGAGTTTTCTAGGTATACGATGAACAATTCCTCCAATGATTGGCGCAAAGACAACATAAGCAATCATTTTGATTGCCAGAGCTATACCCAGTACTCTGCCCGCTTCATTTAATGCCAGATCATAAGCCAATAGAGCCAATGCAATGGTCGAAAACCCTGTCCCCACCAATGCAATGATTTGTGCAATAAATAGCTGCAGAAAACTTTTATTCGAAAATGGTGATGTGTTTTCCATCTATGATAATTGGTAATTTATTGAAATCAGCTCTTTTAACCAATCATTGAACATGGTCGATAAAATAATTTTTTCTTTCATACCAGATTTCTTAAGCATTTTTTTTGAAATACCAGATTCTGACTTCACTGCTGGTATATCCTTAGATAGATCGTAGACCTCAATTAGCTTGGCATCCATATAGATCTTAGTTCGAAACGTGTATGGTCTATAATGCACATTGCCAGTTTCTTTATATGGATCAATACACATATAGGCATGTTTCGTATATTTTGAAAGATTTTCTATGCATACCTCAATGGATGGCATCCTTGGATTGGTCAGTCGGTAAGTTTTAACACTATACTTATGATCATTAGAGGAAGGTTCATCATTATGTATAGAATCGAGAATGAGCTCCTTAAAAAGTCTGAAATTATGCTCTGTGAGCTGATCATTATGTTTAGAGAGGGTTGCGATATCTTGGTTTGATGCAAGCGTAGGTTTTTGTTCAAATTTTAAGTAGTCTTTCACCTATAACCCATTATAGTTAACTTAGATCATAATATAATCATTCACCAACAGATTAAAGGAGGATAGCGAAATGACAATTGGATATTTTTGTTTATTGATATGCATGCTTTTGCCTATATTTTGGGCTGGAGTTTCTAAATATGGTTTCAGTGAAGTTAAATATGATAACGAATCACCGAGGGATCACTTATCGGCACTATCTGGAAAAGCAAAGAATGCATATAATGCTGAACAAAATTGCTACGAAACATTTCCTGCTTTTGCAGCAGCTGTCATTATTTCACATCAAATTGGTTCCGATCAATCCATGATTGATTTATTGTGCGTGGTCTTTTTACTATCAAGAATTCTGCATGGATACTTCTATATTACGAGTAAAGGTTCATTAAGAAGCATTGTTTTTGTTACAGGTCTTATTGCAAATATCTGGTTATTTTTTGCTTAATCAACCTCAATCTTAAGAAAATGATTCCGATAGTGTCTCAGCTCATATATTGAGTCATATATGTCATCTCTTGCGAGGTGATTAGAATTTTTAACAAATGATCGAGAGATATCAGGCGCCCATAATTGAGCAGTGATTTTTATGGAAGTTACATCTAGATTTCGATATTGAAAATGGTCTTCCAAATCTGGCATCAGTCTGGCGAGAAACCTCCTGTCCTGACATATACTGTTACCGCAAAGTGGTGCTTCCTTCTTATTTGTTAGTTTTTTTAGGAAATCCAGTGTTTGATCCTCAGCATCTCTTATTGATACATTAGACGATCTAACTCTATCCAGTAAACCAGATCTCGAGTGTGTCCTTTTATTCCAGTCATCCATCTGGTCAAGCCTTTCATCATCATGGTATATAGCTAAATTTGGGCCTTCAGCAACAATTTCTAAATCAGCATCTGTGACAACTGTTGCAATTTCTAAAATTGAATCATTGAATGTATCAAGACCTGTCATTTCGAGATCTATCCATATCAGGCGTTTTGAAGAATTTGACATAGAGACAGATTTTATCAAACTTATACAATCATATTGAGAAAAGTTAAAAAATGATGAGAGCAAACAATGTATCAGTCGTAACAGAGCTATATGGCAATAGAGGGCTTTGTTGGAATAACGTTGACGGTTTCAAATCGTTCATTTTATTTCAGAAACAGTCAGATCTGGTAATTGGTGACAAAGTCATTTGTAATGAATTGATCTCAGATGATTGTACAATCGAGAAAATACTGGATGCGGATAATTCTCTCAAAAAAATGGGTTCAAATGGAGTAATCCAGAATATCGCAAATAATGTGTCCAATGTCATTGTTGTGCTCTCCTCTCAGCCCAAACCCAACTTTTTTTTACTGGATAAGTTGATACTGATTGCTGAAATAAATAAATGTAAGGTCAATATTGTCATCAATAAGTGTGATCTAGAGCATGTATCACTTAATAAATCACTCGAGTATTATGAAAGCTTGGGTTATTCAGTTTCCATTGTCTCTGCAAAGGATGACATCAATAAAAATAGCCTTTTGGATATTTTGATGAATGAATCATCGATATTATTGGGTCAATCAGGCGTAGGGAAATCAACATTAATAAATTGGCTGTTGCAGGAGGAAACCATAAAAACCAACACGCTCTCAGAAAAGAATCAAAGAGGGAAACACACCACTACGACCACAAAGCTTCATATCATGAACGATCAAACATATCTTTTTGATACACCGGGTATGGAAAATCTATATCCAAATGTTTCGAGCAAATATCTTGTTCAAGAGGGATTTAAAGAAATGCATGGCAAGAGTAGTGGTTGCAAGTACAGAGATTGTCTTCACGTAAATGAACCGATATGCTCTGTGAAAAACTCAATGTTTAAGTCTGAATCATCAAAACAACGTCACTCTCACTATGTAAAAATATTGGAATCTATTTCTTAGTTACCAGTGATCTATTGTTTAAAGCCTGGGTCAATGTGCTTGAGTCCACATATTCAAGCTCACCTCCCATAGGAACACCATATGCGATCCGAGTGGCCTGTATATCGCGATCTTCTATAAGGCTAAGAATGTATGACGCTGTCGCTTCACCTTCAATTGTAGGACTGTTTGCCAAAATGATCTCTTTGATAGCTCCATCATCAATAATTGATTCAAGTTTATCGAGTTTAAGTTGATCGGGTCCAATGCCATCGAGTGGAGATAGTTTACCCATGAGGACAAAGTATTTTCCATTGAAGGACATTGAATTTTCAATTGCTATCATATCTGCTGGAGATTCGATGACACAGAGCATTGCTGAATCTCTTTTGGGATCGCTACAGATCTCACATATCCCAGAATCTGTATACATTCTACAGTTGGAACACTCATTGATATTTTCTAGAGCATTCTTAATGGCATCTGAGAGAAACATGGCTTTTTCCTGATTCTGTTGAATCAAGTTGAACACTATTCTTTGGGCACTCTTCACGCCAATTCCTGGGAGGCCCTTAAAAGCATTGACAAGATCTTGCAATATTGGGCTAAAGTGTTTCATTTTTTCTCTTCGATTGTAGCATCGAATAAATCAACATACTCTTGAACGATAGGATCAGAGCTGGCTCTGGACTCATTCATAATGATTTGTTCTTCGTTTTTCATTTTTTCTTCGCCAGCGAGTGTTTTTCCATTCTCTTTTTCTATTTGAATGATGACTTTATTGAATCCTTCATAGTGATTAACTAGGTATGAGTGCAAACCATCAACAGCTCGTTCGATCATTTGATGTTCATTTTCGCTGTGTATGTTCAGATGGAGAGTATCATTATCAATATGGTCAAAGAAGCAATTGGCAGCAAGTTGCTTTACAGCACCTCTGATATTCATTCTTGATACTTCTTTGGTCCAGTTTTTTGATGAAATAGCTTTCTTTGGGGCAGACTTTCCATTGACTAATGGTTCAGATTTTTTAATTTTTTTTTGCGTGTTTTCAGGCATTTCTTTTTGAGCAGACATTGTGTCAGATGGCTGAAAAGCAAACATTCTAAGAATGGCCATTGTAAATCCTTCCCTCGCGCTTGGAGCCACTGATAGGTCTTTTTTTGAATTGATGGCGATCTGATAAATTAATTGTATGAGTTCGGGTGAATGATGAGTGGATAATTCGATGATTTCGGTTGCAACATCAACTTTTGATGTATCCAAAACTTGAAGATAAGCAATTTCTTGAGCAATACTTGCAATGTTGTCCAAAACATCATTGTAGTTTGGGTATTTAGCATCTAACCCATCAAGCTGATCTTTAAGCGTCTCTGAGTCTTGATTGAGAATAGACTGAATAATTGAAAGTGCATATTTATTGTCTATTAAACCAAGCATGTCGATTACATTGTTTTCTGACAACTCATAATCTTCATAAGCAAGTGCCTGATCCAATAAGCTCAATGCATCTCTCATGCTTCCATCTGCTGATTTACTGATGATAGATAATGCGCCTTCTTCATATTTTATCTTCTCAGCATCAAGTATTTCTTTCATCCTATCTGCTATTTGCTCTTCTGAGATTTTTTTTAAATTGAACTTCAAGCACCTAGATAAGACTGTAATGGGGATTTTCTCACTTTCTGTGGTTGCCAATAAGAATTTCATATGTTCTGGTGGCTCTTCGAGTGTTTTCAACAATGCATTAAATGCTTCTTTTGTGAGTTGATGTACTTCATCGATCAAATAAACTTTATATCGGCCAACAGTGGGTGTGTATTGGGTGTTTTCTAGTAGCTCTCTCGTGTCATCGATTCCTCGTTGTGAAGCTGCATCAACTTCAATTAAATCCATAAAGTTACCCTCGTCGATTGAAAGACATGATTCACATTTACCGCATGGCTCAGGTGTAACTCCAGTATCGCAATTGAGTGATTTAGCAAACAATCTAGCTATGGTGGTTTTGCCGACTCCTCTCGTTCCTGTGAATAACAGTGCATGATGTACTTTATTCTGCTTGAGTGAATTTTGAATGGCTTTTACAACATGATCTTGCCCTGAGACTTCTGAAAAGCTCTTGGGGCGCCATTTTCTTGCCAGTACTAAATAATTCATCGTCTCAGAAATTTAACAACAGAGTGGAATAAGATATATTACAATCTTCTCAGTTAGAAGTAACCATAGAAATGAATCAAGAACACATAGATGTATTAATAGTTGGTGCTGGGATCTCTGGGATTGGTGCTGGATATTATCTGAAGAATAAATGTCCAAATAAAAGCTTCAAGATTCTTGAGTCGCGTGAAAATCTTGGAGGAACATGGGATTTATTCAGATATCCAGGTATTCGATCTGACTCTGATATGACAACCATGGGCTATAGATTTAAACCATGGACTGGTAAAAATCTGGTTGCTGGTGGCGATGCCATTTTGGACTATTTAGATACTGTTGTTGATGAGAATAACTTCAGGGACAAGATTCAATTCCAATCTCATGTGACAAAAGCATCATGGGTATCTGATGAATCAAGATGGTATGTAACATATAAAAGAATAGCGGATCAATCTGAGTCTGTGATTTCATGCAATTTTCTCTATTTTTGTGTCGGATATTATGACTATGAGAATGGTCATGAACCAGAATTCAAAGGGCAAGATGATTTCAATGGAGAGATTATTCACCCTCAGCATTGGCCAGACAGTCTGGATTACAAAGATAAAAATGTTGTTGTGATTGGTAGTGGAGCAACAGCAGTGACATTGATTCCTTCTATGGCAGATGAGACGAAACATATCACCATGCTTCAACGTTCACCTACATACTATATGGTCAGACCCAATATAGATCCCATTGGTGCTTTTTTCAGACGATTCATGGGTAAAACCGTATCCTACTTTGTGATGCGATGGAAAAACATACAATTGCAATCATGGTTTTTTAAGCGCGCTAGAAAGGATCCTAAACTGATTAAAGAATTCTTGATTGGTGTTGTGAAAGAGAAACTCAACAAAGATTATGATGTAGAAAAACATTTTATGCCTTCTTACAACCCATGGGATCAACGACTATGCCTTGTCCCAGACGGCGATCTATTCAATACCATCAATGAAGGCAAAGCCTCTGTAGTTACAGATCATATCGATTCATTTACAACAAATGGTATCAAACTTAAATCAGGTGATGAATTACCCGCTGACATCATCATTACAGCAACTGGTTTAAAATTGAAGTTGTGCAGTGATATTGAGATAAATGTGAATGACAAAATCATTGATATTTCTAAAACGATGACGTTTAAGGGAATGATGCTTAGCGATGTTCCTAATGTTGTATGGACATTCGGTTACACAAATGCCTCTTGGACATTAAGGGCTGACTTAACAGCTGAGTACACCTGCAGAATACTTAATTATATGGATAAAAATGGCTACAGCATTGCTACTCCATCGCCGTCATCAGAAATTGGTGAAGAAGGCTCGTGGTTGGACTTTAACTCTGGATACGTCGCCAGATCTTCACATCTATTTCCTAGACAAGGCAACCGAGATCCATGGAGAAATACTCAGAATTATATAAAGGATGTATTTAGCTTAAGATATGGAAAAGTTAAAGATGATGAATTGGAGTTCTCATAGCGTCTCTAAGCGCCTTTAAGGATATCCTCATAGCTGGGGTTCTTTCCGTCATAATCAGGCCAGTCTTTTGTCAATTTCACTTCATCGATTAAGGTTCTTCTAGTCAGTATTCCATTTTGAAACCAGTGCCATGTTCTAGCTCGATTGTTTCCATTATTACTCACTTGAATCATTTCATATAAATATAGATCAGCTTCATCCTTTCTTTCCCAATACAGCAATAGTGTTCGTTCATAGTCATCTAAGTCTACTTTCGCAGCCCATCCATCAATTGGTCCATTAAAGAATAGTCGATTGTCTTTTATTTCAGCTGGAAAATCTCTGTCTTCTGACTTGCCGTCCTTCCATCGATATAAATTTGTCTGATGATAATCGGTGTCGTTTATGACTCGGCATAGAAGTCTTGAACGATGCTCATCAATCTTTACTCCGTTATGGTCATAATAACGATAATAGCCCTCCCATACGCCCTCGTGATCTCTTAGAAATGGCATTTGTCCCTTTAGTGACATCAAGTGAATCCTTAAATTACTGATTTATAATTATTCTTGTCTAGAGTTCATCCATTTTTTTTATTTGGATTGCAACTTTTCCTTTGGCCTCTCTGTTTGCAAGTGATTCAATGGCCACAATAGTCTCATTAAGCGAGTATACTTTTTCAACTTTTGGTTGGATCAGTTTTTTTGCGTGCATCTCGAAAAGGTCGTTGAAGTTTTGCGCGTTCAACATTGCTTCTCTGATACAAAAACTACCCCAAAATACACCAACTATCTGACATCCTTTCAGTAAAGCCAAGTTAAGTGGTATTTTTGGAATGCTTGATGTAAAACCAATCACGAGATATCTGCCTTTCCATGCCATGGCTCTTAAAGCAGGTTCTGCATAGTGGCCACCAACTGGGTCAAAGGTGACGTCAACTCCATTTCCGTTTGTCATTTCTTTAATTTGACTGGATAACCTTCTCTGTTCATCATTGCTGCTTAGATCTTTGGAATACAATATCGTTTCGTCGGCACCTGCTTCTTTGCATAATTCTAATTTTTCATCTTCAGAAGCTGCGGCTATGACCCTCGCCCCCATTGCTTTTGCAACATGAATTGCCGATATACCAAGCCCTCCGGCAGCACCCATTATCAATACATTATCATCTTCTTTAAGCTCTGCTCGCTGCTTAAAGGCGTGTATTGATGTTCCGTAGTTCAAAGGAAATATTGAGCCTGTAAGATAATCCATTGAATCTGGTAGTGGCATGATATTGAATTGATTGCAAAGCGCATATTCGGAGAATCCCCCGCTGCCTTTGAAGCCGATTACTCGATCACCCTCTTTCCATCCTTTGACCTTTGAGCCAATACTTTTTATGACGCCTGCAAACTCTCCGCCTGGTGAAAATGGGAAGTCAGGCTTAATTTGGTACAAGCCTTGGACTACAAGAACATCTGGAAATGCAACTCCAGCCGCGTAAACCTCTATGAGCACATCATTATCCTGAGGTTCAGGAATATCGATATCCTCTATCTTATGTGATGAAATGGGGCCAAATTCCCGACATAAATATGCTTTCATAATTATTCCTTTTTTAAATCTACTGATGCAATTCTGTCGCCATGATAAGTTCCAAAATATAGCTTCCCATTCATTGGCAATGCAACAGTTGCTGTACCCATAACTGTATCTGAATATGCGTAAGTATTCACGAGTGTTAAATCTGATTGCTTGAGTTGATAGCCCGCAAATGGGAGTGGACATTGTTTAATATTCGGATTATCAAAGACTTTTTCTGCAAATACTCCACAGTAAATCAACGAATCCAGTCCACTGTTGTCTTGAGCACCGATCCATAAATATTGATCATCAATCGTGATATTATCTGGAATCCCATCAATATCTATTGAGTATTCGATTTCTTGTGTAATCAAAGAATATTTTGATGTTTTATTACCAAATGCATAGTTAATGAAGAGACTCCTTTCATCTTGTGATAATTCAACACCATTGGGAAATGCACCATCAGTGTTCTTCAATTTCTGAAAATTCTTATTTTTTTCCCAATAATAGACATATCCAGTATCTATCTTGGTACTGTCAAATATTGCAAGCTGAAAGAGGGAACTTTCTTTATCGTACATCTGCGAAACATATAATGATCCATCAGACTTTAATGCAACATCATTGAAGTATCCATGATCCGGGGCTAGAACGCATCCACGCCAGATCAATGACCAATTGTCCTTGCTTTGAATCAATTCAAACATTTCAATGCTTTCTTTTGGCATATGGTTGACTACCGCTAACTGGTACCTTCCATCGAGTCGTTGATTGACATCAATTCCATGCGGCGAGAATGTCATACCATCTCTTTTGCAATCTGGATTACCCCAATCATTTAGTCCCATAGTGATGTCTAATTGTTTCTTGCTTCCATCAAATGTATCTAGCAAAGAGAGGTATCCAGGAATATTTTCAGGGCTCAAAGGTATGATTGCACCAAACTCTGAGACCAATATATGTCTTTCATCGGGTAGTTTAGATAGGTCTTCAGGATTCTGAAAACCACAATAGACAGACATTTTTTCTTCTGAGTAACAACCTTCTAAATAGCTCACTTGTTCAATATTGGCTTGAGTTACAAACAAATAGATTAGGAATAAGAAAAACGCTATCAGGAGGCCAATCGTTAATACTACGATATATTTTAATAATTTATACAACCTACCACTCGCCCTTCTCACCCAGAAGCATGCCCTTTACCATTTCTTGCATGTCCGCAGACTGTGGCTCTGTTCTAGCAAGAATCCTTGAATATCTGTCTTTAATCATTTCGTCATAACTTGTATGGGGAAGAATATAAAAATTGTTGTCCTTT
>Ga0208130_1000870_pt1 | contig 15044 bp, 9 predicted proteins | sample ETNtaG_31_FD_185771 | JGI IMG/M metagenome (GOLD analysis project Ga0208130, IMG submission 185771) | Marine microbial and viral communities from oxygen minimum zone, Eastern Pacific Ocean - ETNP201310SV78 (SPAdes) (version 2) | ecosystem: Environmental > Aquatic > Marine > Oceanic ...
CTTGTTCGTTACTCTGGCTTAAATCAAAGACCGCAAACCCATCATCAATCTCATCGTCACAAATCTCCAATGGCAACGGATCAAAATCAATCTGTGGCATGTCATGTACAAGGATTTGAGTGGTAAGGTATGTTCCACAATCAGTTGCAACGGATGCACTTTCAACCCTAATGTAAATTGTTTGTATGTAAGCTACAATGTTATTGTATTCTCCCATAATTGCATTTACATTATTTTGAGCGTCTGCCTCTGTCTCGTGATATGAAACTGCTAGGCCATCTTGACCATTTGAGATATACTCATCTAATTCTGTAAGATCAAATACACCAAACCCGTCTGCATCCGCGTCACAGTATTCTAAGTTTGGAGGGGGCTCAGCTGTTGGGGCAGAAATAACACTTAAATCCAATGATGTTGTTGTAAAACAGTTTGTATTTATATCGATAACTCTAACATAAACGGTCTGAGGGTTAGAGATGTTAGTATACAAATTCGGGAGAGAATTTGTATTACTTAAAGCATCATCTTCAGAAATATAATAGGATACACTGTAATCAGGGTTGCCGTTTGTAATTTCAGTATTTTTTATCGAAAGATCCATTTCAACAATACCATCAGCAATATTATCGTCACAAACCTCAAGTGGATTTGGGTCAACTATTTCAGGTGGACTATTAACAGTTAAAGATTCAATTGTGGTTGTTGGACATGTACCGTTAGTTGTATAGCTAATTTCGTATTCGCTTCCGTAATCACCACCTGTTATTAACCCAGTAAATGAATCAATGGTTGCCTCGTCAGTGGGTTCAATAACAAATTCAAATAGACCTCCTTCTAACCCTGTTATATTTACAATTCCTCCGTCACATGTAGGTGTTAATTCAAATGAAGAATCATCTGCATCAAGAGCTGTTATTTCAATTGTTGTTGTTGTTGCACATAATGATGAGTTTCCCGGGCTGGTGTAGCTTATAAAATATAAAGTATCGCCAGTACCGTCAAATATTGTTCCTGTCTCAGGATCAATTATAGCTCCATCAGTAGGCGACTCAGCAAAACTAAATATACCACCCTCAACACCTATAATATTGGCAATTGCACCATCACACGTAGCGGTTAATTCAAATGAAGAGTCTTCACCTTCAAGGGGTATAACACTGTTAATTGTCGTTGATGGGCATTCACCATTTGTGGTATAACTAATAAAGTATTCGGTTCCACTATTACCACCGGTTAATATTCCTGTGTTGGGGTCAATTACGGATCCGTCATCTGGTTCTTGATCAAATGAAAATACACCACCTTCTAATCCTAAAATAACCGCTGTAGCACCATCACATGTTGCAGTCAATTCAAATGAAGAATCATCGTCTTGCAAGACCGTTACTTCAAAGGAAGAATTCGTTGGACATACACCATTTGTAGTATATAAAATATTGTATATAGATCCAGTTGAACCCTCTGTAATTGTACCTGTTTCAGAATCTATTATTGCTCCATCTTCTGGATCTTGATCAAAAGAAAATATACCTCCCTCTAAACCTAAAATATTAGCGGTGATTGATCCGTCACAATTTGCTATTAACTCAAATGACGAATCATCCTCTTGTAATACAGTAGCTTCTAAAGACGAAGTTGAAGGACATGCGTCATTAGTTGTATAAACTACATTATATGTTGATCCATTTAAACCACCTGTAACTGTTCCTGTTTCTGAATCAATTGTTGCTCCATCATCTGGGTCCTGCTCAAAAGAAAATACTCCTCCCTCTAATCCTGTAATAGTAGCGGTTATTGATCCGTCACAATTGGCTGTTAACTCAAATGATGAATCATCAGGATCCCCATAACTAATTAAGATTTCATCAGCAACAATACAATCTTGATCATCAACAAATACAGTGTAAATTCCTGAATTCGGCCATGTTACTGTTAAAGTAGGTCCATTTTCACCATCAATTATTTCATCATTATATGCCCATTCGTAAGATGCAGTTTCAGAATCTATTGTAGTTTCCAAAACAACATCTTCAGCATCATCACAAAGGTTTATATCATCTCCTAAATTTACCTCAAATGGAGGTTCATCAACAGTAATTGTAATATCGTCCTGAACAATTATTGGATTTCCCGTACACGTGGTGTATGTTACTTTGGCAGTATAAGTCTGCGTTTCATAAATTGATATGTCAAATGATGGTTCGGTTGAAATTATTTCACCTGAGGAATCTAACCATTCAAAATCTATTATACTCTCTCCGGCTGGTGTAAACCTCCAAGCTTCTTCTTGTGTCTCCCAAGGACTATCAGAACTATTTCTTCCTGGAGGAACAAAACCTTCTGTTCCAGCGTGATTTTGTATTCCAACTGCGGCAACTCCACCCTGCCAACTTGTACATGATGGTTTGTTTTGTATATAGATATCAATAACATTTGTAGTTTCATACATAACAACCATATGTGTAGCAATTAGATCACTACAGCTATACATTTGAACATTGTAAAAACTTACAGCCAAAACCCGATTTGGATATTCTCCAATAATTTCCCATCTAATTTCTTCACCACTGGATGCAGCAGGGTCAATATCATGAACAGGAGAAAATATATTTCCCTCTGAAATTGCTTCTGGATTATTTGCTGGTATATTATTAGCATTTGAAAAAGAATATGCATTATAGGTATCCCCAGGGTCTACATCGAATCTTACCAATCCATTTGAACCAACTTGAAATTGTTGTTCAAGATTTCCAAAAAAACAGAAATCAAAAGGTAAGGCTTGGGGAGAATCCCAAGCATCATCGATATTAGTGTTCACAGAGTTTGAAAGACCTTCAAAAGGAAAAGGAGGTACAAATGCAATTTCTGTTACATTATAGGTGTTTGTTTCACCAATTTCAAGAAACTCTGCGCTTAACTGGGTTGAGGTATCGCATACAATTGAAAAATCATCACCTGCACTTACATAAGGATTTCCAGGTGTGGTTGCTCCAACAATTACTTGTACTTCAGCCACATTTGATGTACAATCGTTATAGTCTGTAATTATTAAAGTAACATCATATAATCCCGCAGTTGTAAAGGAGTGCTGAACGTTTTCACCTGATAATGTTGTTCCATCATCAAAATTCCAATCATATGTAGCATTACTGTTATTACCACCTGAAAAACCTCCAATTCCGATAAAATCAATTGATTCGTCAACATCAACCTCAATCGTACCGTCTGAATTTGCTTCTGGAAAAGAATTTATAGAAGCTGTTACATCTTGACATGGTTCAAAACAACTAATTGTTGCTTCCCAACCACTTGCCTGTGCAGCATTATTACTAAAAAACTGAATAGTTAAACATCCCGAGGGGTTATCAGCTACAATAAAACCCGGACTTGAGGAAGCACTTGTTCCTGAAAACATACCAAATTCTTCTGCATCAGTACTATCACCATTATATATAATTAGACCATCTCCGTTACCATTTTGAACTGGTTGAGTGGTAAAGGATTCAAAATCTAATTCGATAACTTGCGCATCATTTTCTGGGCAAATAGTAATTGTATAATCTTCATTTGCACTATAAACCCCTGAGGGACCACCTGAGTCATAAAATGTACCCGAACATGTATTAACAGTACCTCCATCACTAATTAAAATTTCTTGAGAAAACAGTCCTATTGGAACAAAAAATAGTATCCAAAAAAATATTTTTAATCTGAATATCATTTTAATTTTTTTGGAATTATATTAATAAGATAATCCGTGCCATCAACCCTATATGTTTGACCTGTATTTGAATCAAAATCAAAATCATAAAGAAGCGGATTAAAATTATTTGGGTTAAAGCCAGAAGATTTATTTGAATTTGAAACCGAACTTAATTTTGGAAAACTTTCATTAACTGTAAATTTTTTATTTAAAATCTGAACTCTGTTTCTCAAAATGTTTTTAATATTTATTTCAAGGGCTTTAATTTTTTTAAATTTTTTGAATATATCCTCACCTAATGCAACTTTTATATAAAGTTTTTCTTTTTCAGAAAACGGTGCATTAACATTTTTATCTAAATCAGTAATCCAAGAATTATGTTCACTAGATTGAGAGAAAATAAATGAACTTGAAAAAAAAACCAATGATAATAATAGATGCTTTAACCTCATGAATCAAATCTGTAAAAAGGCTAATTTAATTCATTTTTTTTTAATCATAAATAATGATATTGAGACAAAGGATTTTTTTCTTTAAAAATCTTCTTTATATTAGGCATGATAATTGTAATTAAGAGTTTGTATTAAAAATTTAGTTATGAGGATAAACGATAAAATTATATTGACAGACGACGAAATTGGTGATGACCACATCTCAACATCTGATTTTACTCCAATTAGAGATGATGCATTTGACATTTCTGATGAAGAAAAGATTTCTATAATTCAAAAGCATGTCAAAAAGATTATGGAAACGTTAGGTTTAGATTTAACTGACGATAGTTTAAGAGGAACACCTAAAAGAATTGCAAAGTCTTACGTTAATGAGTTATTCTACGGATTAAATCCAAAAAATAAACCAAATGCAGCAACATTTGATAATAAATATAATTACAGTGAAATGCTTGTTGAAAAAGACATTACCCTCTATTCAACATGCGAGCATCACTTTTTACCAATTGTTGGAAAAGCTCACATAGCATACATTTCAAGCGGTAATGTTATTGGACTTTCTAAAATGAATAGAATCGTTGAGTATTACGCCAAAAGACCACAGGTTCAAGAAAGACTTACTAAACAAATAGTTAAGGAACTTCAGGAAGCTCTTGGCACAGACGATGTGGCTTGTGTAATTGATGCAAAGCATTTATGTGTAAATTCAAGAGGAATAAAAGATGTTAATTCCAGTACTGTTACTAGTGAATTTGGAGGTAAATTTAAATATGACAGTAATACTAAAGATGAATTCTTAAAATATATTCAACTAGATACTTCCTTCAATGGAATTTAAAATGTAATTTTATTACATGCAATCTATTGCCAGTCATCAGTTAGAAATTTATAACAGCCTTTCTGGCAAAAAAGAATCTTTCACACCCATTTCAAAAGAATACGTTGGAATGTATGTATGCGGCCCTACGGTATATAGTAAAGTTCATTTAGGCAATTTAAGAACCTTCACTTCTTTTGATGTCATATACAGATATCTTAGTCACATTGGATATAAAGTAAGATATGTTCGAAACATCACCGATGTTGGGCATCTTGAAAACGATCAGGATCAGGGTGAAGATAGGATAAGTAAAAAAGCAAGAATCGAAAATTTAGAACCAATGGAAGTGGTTCAAAAATATACATACGATTTTCACGGAAATACCCGAAAATTTAATCTTCTCCCACCCAGTATTGAACCCACAGCAACTGGTCATATCATAGAGCAAATAAAATTGATTGAAAAATTGTTAAATAACAATTTAGCATATGAAGTAAATGGATCTGTATATTTCGATGTTGTCAAATACAATGATTCAAATGATTATGGGATTTTAAGTAAGCGAAAAATTGAAGATTTAATTCATAATACAAGATCTCTTGATGGTCAATCTGACAAAAAAAATCCTCAAGATTTTGCTCTTTGGAAAAAAGCTGAACCAAAACATATAATGAAGTGGGAATCTCCATGGAGTAATGGCTTTCCTGGATGGCATTTAGAATGTACTGCAATGAGCAATAAATATCTAGGTGAAAAATTTGATATTCATGGTGGAGGAATGGATTTAAAGTTTCCTCATCATGAGTGTGAAATTGCTCAGTCAAATGCCTGTTTTGGAACCAATGCAGCTAATTACTGGATGCATGCAAATATGCTTACTCTTAATGGACAAAAAATGTCAAAATCAACCGGAAACAATATCCTTCCAGACGAAATTTTATCATCTGGCTCTCCACTACTATCAAAAACATTTTCAGGTTCATCTGTAAAATTTTTCATGCTTCAAGCGCATTACCGAAGTGTTTTAGATTTAAGTAATGATGCACTTGTTGCTTCTGAAAAAGGATTTCATAAAATTATTGACGCAATTAATATTTTAGAAAGTTTTAAAAACTTCAGCAAGGATACCTCTTGGGACATTAATAAATGGTCAAAGAATTGTTATGATGCAATGAATGATGACTTCAATACCCCCATTTTAATTGCCAATATTTTTGAAGCTGTAAAGTTCATAAATAAATTAAATAATGGTAAAGCTGAACTCTCAAAAAAAGGATCAAAAGAATTACTTCATTATATTAATTCATTTGTTTTTGATATCATGGGTCTTGAAAAAAGCGACCTTTCTGTTAAACAAAGCAATAAACTTGATAAAGTGATGAATATAATTCTTGAGTTGAGAAATGATGCCAGAATAAAAAAAGATTTTAGTACAAGTGATAAGATTAGAGACTTATTAAAAGAGAATGGAATATCAATTAACGATAATGACAAAAATTCATCATATACTATAGACTAGCGCATGAAATTTTTAATTTACCCATTTATAATGCTAATAAGATTTTATCAAAATGCTATTTCACCTTATTTACCAGCTACTTGCAGATACAATCCTACTTGTTCTCAATACTCCATTGAAGCACTTCAAAAACATGGTCTTTTTTTTGGATCTTATTTAGCGGTTAGAAGAATATTAAGCTGTCATCCATGGGGAAAATCAGGCTTTGACCCTGTTCCTGAAAAATTTAAAAGAAAATAAATATGGAAATATTACATTTTGTATGGGATCCTAGTTCAGAGGGAATTTCAATTTTTGGAAAATTTACAATCTATTATTACAGTCTAATGTGGATGTTGGCTTTTATACTTGGTTTTTATATTATGCAAATCATTTATAAAAAAGAAGGTTTATCAATTGAAAAACTTGACTCTCTTTTTGTGTATACAATTTTAGGTACAATGATCGGTGCAAGGCTAGGTCATGTGATTTTTTATCAATTTGAACTATTTGAACAAGACTTTTTTAGTGTATTCCTTCCCTTTAGATTTAATCCTTCTTTTGAATTTACAGGATTCAGAGGATTAGCTAGTCATGGAGCAGCAATAGGGATTATTACAGCAATGTATTTATATAATAGCAGGATTTTAAAAAAATCTGTTCTCTGGATTTTAGACAGAATATTAATCCCAGTTTCAATTGGGGGAGCTTTTATAAGAATTGGTAATTTTTTCAATTCTGAAATTGTGGGTAAGGAAACTGACAGTTCATTTGGAGTAGTTTTTTCAAAACTAGGTGAAAACTTTGCGCGTCACCCAGCACAACTGTACGAAGCATTCAGTTATATGGTTATATTTTTTATTGTTGCCCATATATATTGGAGAACTGATAAAGTCAAAAAAACAGGTTATTTGTTTGGTTTTTTCTTTGTTCTATTGTGGACAAGTCGTTTCATCGTTGAATTCTTTAAGCAAGCACAAGTTGACGGAAGAGAAGATTGGATTCTAGGCATGAATACTGGTCAAACTCTAAGTATTCCTTTTATAATAATTGGACTTTATCTAATGTTTAGAAAGAAAGTAAAGACTTAATGATAAAATTATTTAGATTAACCGCACTTCTTGAGGGCATTTCCTATATTTTATTACTTTTTATTGCTGTACCTATAAAATATTTTTTAGATGATCCAACCTACGTAAAACTATTAGGGATGCCGCATGGAATATTATTTATTGCCTATATATTTTTTTCAATAGCTGGAAAATTTAAATATAAGTGGGGATACAAAGACTTTTTTGTTATATCCTCTGCTTCTTTAATTCCCTTTGGAACCTTTTATGTTGACCGCACATATATAAAGCCATACATGAAACAGCTTCAGCATAATAAGTACTTAAAATAATAGGAACTAGTCTCTATATTTTTTTAGAGTATCCTTCATTATCGGAGTAGCAACAAAGACTGATGAATATGTTCCTACCATTACTCCGACTATCAAGGCAAACAATAAACCTCTTAGTGAATCAGCACCGAATGCAAACATAGCCAACAATACAACTAAAGTTGTAAAAGATGTATTAAGTGTTCTAGAAAGTGTACTGTTTAAAGCAGTATTAACTGTTGTTTCAAAGTCCCAAGTAGAATGTTCTTTTAAAAACTCTCTAATCCTATCAAATACAACCACTGTATCATTAAGTGAATACCCAATAACGGTTAATATTGCAGCGATAAAAGCCTGATCAATTTCCATGCTAAAAGGCATAAATTTGTAAGTCAAAGAAAAAATTCCCAATACAATAAGAACATCATGAAATACTGCGGCAACGGCACCTAAAGAGAATTGCCATTTTTTAAATCTAAATAAGATATATAAAAATACTACGATTAACGATCCAAGTATTGCCCAAAAAGATGACTGTTTAATATCATCTGCTATGGTGGGGCTAACTTTACCTGACATCATTTTTCCAATATTGTTTTCCGCCTCTAAAAATTGAGAATATGTATATCCTTCAGGCAAGAAACTTTCTAATGATTCAAAAAGCTTTACCTGTACCTCTTCGTCAGCAGCTGCAGAATTTTCATTCACCATATATTTGGTGGAAATTTTTAGCTGGTTAGGACTACCAATTGTTTTGATTTCAGAACTTCCGAAAACAAGGTCAGTAGAGTTCTTTACTTCTTCAGTATTAACATCATTTGCAAATCTAACGGTGTAAGTTCTTCCTCCAACAAAATCAATTCCTTCATCAAGACCTGATGTAAATAATGAAAATAAACCTGAAAAAATCAAAAAACCTGAAATGATATAAGTGATTTTTCTATTCACTAAAAAATCAAATTTTAAATTTCTAAATAGCCCTTTAGTAATTGGTGTTGAAAAATCTAATCTTGTTCCTTTATTAGTATCCCAATTAACCAATAGTCTGGTTATGAAAATTGCAGTAAATAAGGATGTAATAATACCTATTAATAGTGTGGTTGCAAAGCCCTTAATCGGACCGGTACCAAAAGTATATAATATTAAGGCTGTTAAACCTGTTGTAATATTTGCGTCTAATATTGAAGATAAGGCATTTTGGTATCCATCTACTATAGCCGGTTTAAGTTTTTTACCTCTGTATAATTCTTCTCTTACCCTTTCATAAATAAGAACATTTGCATCAACAGCTATACCAATTGTTAATACAATTCCTGCTATTCCAGGAAGAGTAAGTACTGCTCCCAGTCCAGATAAGATTCCAAATATCAAAACAATATTTAAAATTAAGGCTATGTTAGAATATAGTCCCGCTTTTCCATAGTAAAACATCATCCATAAAAGCACTAATGCTAATGCGATCATAAAAGAGTTTGAGCCAGATTCAATAGCTTCTTGCCCTAATGAAGGCCCTACTTCATCAGCCTGAACAATATCAGCTGATGCAGGTAACTTACCAGCTCTAAGAACATTTGCTAAATCAATTGCCTCATTTAATGTAAATGATCCAGAGATTTCACTGTTACCTCCAGAGATTGGACCACTTGTAACTCCAGGTGCTGAATATACTATATCATCTAGCACGATTGCAATCTGTGAAGATTGATTAAAAGCATTACCTGTCATCTCTTCCCAAATTTTTGCTCCTTTAGTATTCATTTGCATGCTAACAGTTGGAGTAATTCCATCCATTGAATAAGATTGTCTAGCATCGGTTATAACAGATCCGCTTAATTGAGGAGTATTTTCTCTATTACCTTTTAGAGCATATAATTCAACAAGTTCTTCTCCATCAACGGTAAACTGAGGTTTACCCCATAAGAATTTCACAAATCTTTGAGAGGGTTGTAATAATGATCTTACTTCAGAATCAGACAAATATTGTGAAATTAATTCTGTGTCATCAGGACTAAATGATGCAATTACAGGCCCACCAGGATATCCCTGACCTTTAATTAAATCTAAAATTGGATTAGCTTGGATTGCAATAGAATCATTATCAGATCCTAGTAATTCTTCAATTTCGCTTAATTCTGTTTTTTGAATGGATTTGTTTGAATTTGAGTTTTTTGACTTGATAATCTCATTTGCTTGAATTATGAATGAAAGAAAATCTTCACCTTTGAAAGCATCCCAAAATTCTAATTGGGCAGTACTTTGTAAAAGTCCTTTGACCCTTTCAACATCCTTTGCACCAGGTAATTCAACAAGAATTCTACCAGAATTACCTAATCTTTGAATATTAGGTTGAGTAACACCAAATTTATCAATTCTTTTTCTTAAAACTTCAAATGCAGATGTTACTGATTCGTCAATTTTTGTTTTTAAAATTGGCTGAACCTCATCGTCTGACATATCAAAACTTATTTCCTCACTAAGACTTCTGTTAGCAAATATATCAGGAGATGCAAGCTTACCTTCTCCTTTTATTTGATCAAACGCAATAAAAAAGTCTTCAAGATATGTGTTTTGACTATTTTTTTGCATTTCTTCCGCATCACTTAAGGCTTGATTAAAAATAGGGTCTTTACTGTTGTTAGAAAGATTTTGCAAGATATCTTTCACTGAGATTTGAAGAATTACATTTATTCCTCCCTTAAGGTCAAGTCCAAGATTCATTGCTCTGTCTTTAACCTCATCGTAGGTGTAATCAGCAATCAAAATATCATATACAGAGATATTTGAAAGTGAATCTAAGTAATTTATTTTTTCTTGATTTCTTTTCTTATCAAAATCAACTTCCTGATTACTAACTTTATTTATTGAATACTCAGTAGCATCGTTTTCTATCTGATTAGACTTTAAGGTAAATGATAATTGAAAAACACTTACTAGTCCAAATAATAGGGCGAATAACTTAACTAATCCTTTATTTTGCATATCTCATTGTATAAAAAAGTGGTGCAAATATATAATTTCAGAGGTTAACTGACAACAGATTACACCATTTATTAATGCTGAAAAATTTTATACCTGTTATAAATTTAAAAGGGAATTTGTTTTTTTTACTCCTTCAGCACTTTCAATTAGGTGATTTAAATCATTTTCGTCGAGATCTAATTCAACTATTTTTTCAATACCATTTTTTCCAAGAACTACCGGCACACCTATAGATAAGTCATTCAATCCAAACTCGCCTTCAAGTAAGGCTGAACATGGAAAGATTTTTTTATGATCACAGGCAATTGAATGGACTAATGAACTTACAGCTGCACCAGGAGCATACCAAGCAGATGTACCTAGAAGTTTTGTTAGAGTAGCCCCCCCAACCTTAGTATCCTCTTTGACCTGATTAAGCCTTTCTGGGGAAAGAAAATTTGAAACTTTTACACTATTTCTGGTTGCTTTGGATATTAAAGGCACCATTCCTTTATCGCTGTGACCTCCTATTACCATACCGTCAACATCACTGATTGGTGCATCAAGTGCTTCGGCTAATCTATACTTAAATCTTGCTGAATCAAGTGCACCTCCCATTCCAATAATTTTATTTTTATCAATATCCAAGGTTTTGTGTACTAAATAAGTCATAGTATCCATAGGATTACTAACAACAATAATAATTGCGTCCGGAGAATGTTTTATTAAGTTGGTACTAACCTCTTTAACAATACCAGCGTTAATTCCAATTAACTCTTCTCTTGTCATTCCTGGTTTTCGAGGAATTCCTGAAGTAATTACACAAATATTACTGTCAGCAGTTTTTAAATAATCATTGGTTGTTCCTGTGATTTTTGTGTCAAAATTATTTAGAGATGCCGTTTGCATTAAATCCATTGCTTTGCCTTCTGCAAAACCTTCTTTAATATCTAGAATGACAACTTCTGATGCAAAATTCTTAATTGCAATGTATTCGGCACAACTTGCCCCAACTGCACCTGCTCCAACTACTGTAATTTTCATAATATTTGTTTAAGCGTCAATATTTGCATAGAGGGCATTATTTTCAATGAATTGTCTTCTTGGTGGGACATCATCCCCCATTAACATTGAAAAAATTCTATCTGCCTCTAAACCGTTTTCAATAACTACTTTTCTAAGTGTTCTAAATTCAGGATTCATTGTAGTATCCCATAACTGGGCAGCATTCATCTCTCCTAAACCTTTGTATCTCTGAACTTTACACCCGTCACCAAATTTCATCATTATACTATCGCGCTGGTCATTGTTCCAAGCGTATTCTTTTTTTGCTCCTTTTTTTACTAAATATAGAGGAGGTGTAGCAATGTAAACATGACCGTTTTCAACCAATTCTTTCATGTATCTAAATAAGAAGGTTAGAATTAATGTAGAAATATGGCTTCCATCAATATCAGCATCACACATTATAACCACTTTATGATATCTTAGTTTTTCAATATTGAGTGCTTTACTGTCTTCCTCAGTTCCGATGGTAACACCAAGTGCGGTGAATATATTTCTAATTTCTTCATTCTCAAATACTTTATGCTGCATGGCTTTTTCAACATTCAATATTTTTCCACGCAATGGAAGAATAGCCTGAAAAGCTCTATCTCTTCCTTGTTTAGCGGTACCCCCTGCGGAATCACCCTCAACCAGAAAAACCTCACATTTTGCAGGGTCCTGCTCAGAACAATCAGAAAGTTTCCCGGGAAGACCGCCAATGCTCATAACAGATTTCCTTTGAACCATTTCTCTTGCTTTTTGAGCTGCATGTCTTGCTTGCGCTGCCAAGATCACTTTCTGTACTATTATTTTAGCATCTTCTGGGTGCTCTTCTAAATAATCTCTTAACATTTCAGAAACTGCTTGACTAACACATGAAGAAACCTCTTTATTACCCAGTTTGGTTTTTGTTTGACCTTCGAATTGGGGTTCAGCTACTTTAACAGACACAATTGCCGTTAAACCTTCTCTAAAATCATCTCCAGATATTTCAAATTTTAATTTATCTAACATTCCTGAAGTCTCAGAATATTTTTTTAAAGTATGGGTTAAACCTCTTCTAAATCCACTTAAATGTGTACCTCCCTCGTGAGTATTAATATTATTAACATAAGAATGTAGATTCTCAGAGTAAGAAGTATTATATATCATTGCAACCTCAACAGGAACACCGTTTTTCTCACCTTCAAACGCAATGACATCTTTCATGATTGGCTCACGAGTATCGTCAAGAAACCTGATAAACTCAACCAATCCTTCTTTTGAATGAAATTCTTCATTAACAAAATTACCTTCATCATCTTTATTACGCTTATCGGTAATTGTTATAGTGATACCTTTGTTTAAAAAAGATAACTCTCTAAGTCTCATAGCAAGAATATCATAGCTGTAGGTATTAATGTCCTTAAAAATTGTTTTATCAGGTAAAAAAGTTACTATTGTTCCATTTTTATCAGATTTACCCACCTCTTTTACTGGTTCTAATGCTTTACCTCTAGAGTATTCTTGAGCATAAATTTTACCATCTCTATGAACGGTTGCGGTAAGTTTTTCAGAAAGTGCATTTACACAACTTACACCAACCCCGTGCAAGCCTCCAGAAACCTTATAAGAATCTTTATCAAATTTACCACCTGCTCCAATCTTTGTCATAACAACTTCAAGTGCAGAAACACCCTCTTTTTTATGCATTCCTACAGGAATTCCTCTACCATTATCTTCAGTAGTGACAGAGTTGTCTTCATTAATTGTAACCGAAATTCTATCACAATGACCAGCCATAGCCTCATCAATTGAATTGTCTACAACTTCGTAAACCAAATGATGCAACCCTCTAGATCCAACATCTCCAATGTACATTGATGGACGCATTCTTACATGCTCCATTCCCTCCAGCGCCTGAATACTATCTGCTGAATATTTAGCTTGATTTTCACTCATAATTGATTGTAAAATAGTTAGTTAAAATATTAAGTTTTTTATCTATTAATATTGGATAAAAAAATATAACAATCAAATATACAAAAAAAGAGACCTCAACAGGTTAAAATAAGGATTTATAAAACCACAAGTTATTAACAATTATAAGCTGTAAAAATAGGCTTAATAAGCATCCTGATGAACTTTAGAAATAGCTCTACCTGACGGTTCATTTACCGACTTAAAAGCTTCATCCCATTCCAACGCAATTTTGGTGCTACATGCAATGGATGGTTCCTGAGGGACTGACATAGCAGCAGTATTTGAAGGAAAGTGTTCAGAAAACAATGATCTGTAATAATATTCTTCTTTGGTAGTGGGGGTTTTAATCGGAAACTTAATTTTAGCATCTGCCATTTCTTGATCTGAGATCAGATCAGAAACATATTCTTTAAGAGAATCTATCCAACTGTAGCCCACCCCATCACTAAACTGTTCTTTTTGTCTCCATAAAATTTCATCAGGCAAATAATCTTGAAAAGCTTTTCTTAAAATCCACTTTTCCATTCTTTGGTTATCGATCATTTTGTCTTTTGGGTTTAATGTCATTGCAACATCAATAAATTCTTTATCTAAAAAAGGAACTCTACCTTCAACTCCCCAAGCAGCTAAACTTTTATTTGCTCTCAAACAATCATACATGTGTAATTTCTTTAATTTTCTGACGGTTTCCTCGTGAAAATCCTTTGCGCTTGGGGCCTTATGAAAATATAAATAGCCTCCAAAAAGTTCGTCAGCTCCTTCTCCAGAAAGAACCATTTTTATTCCCATAGATTTAATTACTCTAGCCATTAAATACATTGGAGTCGATGCCCTAACCGTTGTGATATCATACGTTTCTAAATTATAAATAACATCTTTAATTGCATCAAGTCCTTCTTGTATAGTGAAAATTATTTCATGATGAACGGTGCCAATATGATTTGCAACTTTTCTTGCAGCAGCTAGATCTGGTGAACCTTTTAATCCGACCGAAAACGAATGTAATTGAGGCCACCAAGCACGTTGAGTATCATCAGTTTCAATTCTTTTTTCAGAATATTTTTTTGCAATTGCTGAAGTTATTGAAGAGTCCAGGCCTCCAGAAAGCAAAACTCCGTATGGGACATCAGACATTAGTTGTCTTTTAACGGCATCCTCTAAGGATTCCCTTAGTTTAGTAATATCAGATTCTAAACTTTTTACATTATCAAAATATTCCCAAT
>Ga0208130_1000871_pt1 | contig 15043 bp, 17 predicted proteins | sample ETNtaG_31_FD_185771 | JGI IMG/M metagenome (GOLD analysis project Ga0208130, IMG submission 185771) | Marine microbial and viral communities from oxygen minimum zone, Eastern Pacific Ocean - ETNP201310SV78 (SPAdes) (version 2) | ecosystem: Environmental > Aquatic > Marine > Oceanic ...
TGAATTCAATCGTCCTTTTAAAAAATCAGGAGTTTGGGATGGAAGAGGAAATATTATTTCAAAAAATAAATTAAGCGGAAAACACGTCGGTGCATATGTGTCTTTTGATACTACCCATAATGGATTGGTTGAAGTTAAAGTTTCATCTTCATTTATAAGTCATGAACAAGCCTGGATTAACCTCTACAGAGAACTTCCAAAATCAAAAAATTTCCATGAGATTTTAGCTGAAGGACGTAAATCATGGAATAATGAATTGTCAAAAATAAAAGTTAAAGCTGAAGATACAGATTACGGGTTATCAAATAAAATTAAATTTTACTCTTGCTTTTATAGAACAATATTATTTCCAAGACAGTTTCATGAGTACAACAAAGATGGAGAACAAATTCACTATAGCCCATACAATGGAGAAATTTTAGAAGGTCCACTTTATACTGATAATGGCTTTTGGGATACATTCAGGGCAGTTTTTCCATTTTACACAATTTTATATCCTGAAAAACTTGGCGAAATCATGCAAGGCATAATGGTAAATCCATATAAGGAGAGTGGATGGCTTCCGGAGTGGTCTAGTCCAGGACATAGAGATTGTATGATTGGATCAAATTCAGCGTCTATAATTGCTGAGGCTTTTCTAAAAGGAATAAAAAATTTTGATATTGATGTGGCCTATGATGGGATAATAAATAGTTCAGAGAATGAAGGACCCTTAAGCTCAGTGGGAAGAAAAGGAGCTTTTGAATATAATAATTTAGGCTATATTCCATTTGATTCTTCAATCAATGAGAATGTAGCTAGAACATTAGAATATGCGTATAATGATTTTTCGATATGGAAATTGGCAATTGAATTAGGTCGTCCAAAAAGTGAAATTGAGTTATTTGAAAATAGAGCAAATAATTATAAAAATGTTTTTGATTCGTCAACAAATTTCATGAGAGGTAAATTGAAAAACGGTAATTTTCAATCTCCATTCATTCCTGACGCATGGGGTGGAGCATTTACTGAGGGAAGCTCATGGCATTACACATGGTCTGTTCTGCATGACCCTCAGGGTCTAATAAATTTAATGGGGGGTAGAAAGGATTTTGTTAAAAAACTTGATGAAGTATTTACATCCGAACCTACCTCTGATTTTTCTTATTACGGATTTAAAATTCACGAAATTTTAGAAATGGAATTGCTAAATATGGGGCAGTATGCGCACGGTAACCAACCGATTCAACATGCAATTTATTTTTACAATTATGCTCAGGAGCCGTGGAAAACGCAAGAAAAAATAAGATATGTTTTAGATAATTTGTATGGTGCCGAAGCAGATGGATATTGTGGAGATGAAGATAACGGTCAGACTTCAGCATGGTTTTTATTTTCATCACTAGGATTTTATCCAGTTGCACCGGTAACAATGGAATATGTAATTGGCAGTCCACTATTTAATTATGTGGAAATTTCATTACCTAACGGTAAAAAGTTTATTATTGATTCAACTGAAAATACTAATGAAAATATTTATGTTGATAATGTAAAACTTAATGAAAAACAATATAATAAAAACTGGTTACATCACGATGATCTAACCAAGGGTGGTAAACTAATTTTTAATATGAAAAATACACCAAACTTTGATTGGGGTTCTTCTAAAAGTAGTATCCCCTATTCAATGTCAAATGAATAAATTTGTCGGGATGACAGGATTTGAACCTGCGACCCCACGGCCCCCAGCCGTGTGCGCTAACCGGACTACGCCACATCCCGATTTGGCAAATATAAATTATATGTTATGAATAAAAAGTTAAATGTAAAAAATTTAAAACAGCGTGAAATAGTGCCTGGGTTTCATGGTAGATTTATAAATGGTGAGAATATAACATGGGCATTTTGGGAAATAGAAAAGGATTCCTCAATACCTGACCATTTTCACATTCACGAACAAATAATGCACGTAATAAGTGGAGACTTTGAATTCACTGTTAATGGAATAACCAGTATCTTTTCAAACGGGGATACAATTGTAATACCATCGAATACTCCACACAGAGGAAAAGCTCTAACAAATTGTAAAATAATGGATGTATTTAGTCCTAAAAGAGAAGAATACAAATGAAAATAAATTTAAATAATAAAAAAGCACTTGTTGGGGGAAGCAGCAAAGGATTAGGTTATGCCGTTGCAAAACAATTGGCTAGTTGTGGAGCTATAGTGACAATGGTTTCAAGAAATGAGTCTTTATTAAAAAAGAATATTATTGAGTTAAAAAAACTAACAGGAAATGATCACAATTATATTCTAGTTGATTACAATAACACAAAAAAATATAAGGAAATAATTGATGATTTTTTTAAAACAAATTCTGTTGATATTTTAATAAATAATACACAAGGTCCTCCAGCAGGTGATGTGCTAAGTGTTTCTGAATTAGATTATGAAAATACATTTAATTTACTGTTTCAAAACACTATAAGTACCTCAATGGCAGCATTGAAAGGAATGAAAAAAAATGGTTGGGGTAGAATTATTAATATGACATCTGTTTCTGTAAAAGAGCCGTTATCATATCTTGCTCTTTCAAATACAATTAGATCAGCTGTTACTAGTTGGGGTAAAACCTTGTCAATCGAGTCAGGCAAATACAATATCACTGTAAATAATATCCTGACAGGTTTCTTTAATACCGAAAGACTAAAAGAATTAAACTCAGAAAAAGCGAAAAAATTTAATATTGAAATAGATGAGGTTTTTCAAAAAATGTCAGAAATGGTTCCAATGAAAAGAATCGGTGAGCCCGAAGAATTTGGATATTTAGTTGCTTTTTTGTCTTCAGAATATGCAAATTATATCAATGGGGTAAATATCCCAATCGATGGGGGTTTGCTTAAATCAATGTGAAAAAATTACTTCAAAATAACTGTCCTTTCAGAAGGATTGAAAGGTGTGTCAATTAAATTCCCAGAGGCATCTATTAATTCAAGTTTAATTTTTATTTCCCCTTTTGGTAAGCCTTTGATATAATAAGGTGCCCACTCATCAATTATAAATTCTGTATCCATAATCGTTGCTTTAACCTTATTTCCATTTGAGGAAATTTCAGTATTTACCAAATAAAAATCAAGTAATAAATATTCAGTGTCTAAGCCTTCATAAGTTCCTTTTGGTCTACTGTAAAATAGAAATTCTTTATTTAAATCAATTTTATCTTCGCCGACTTGAGTCAATACAAAAGAATTTGGGTTTTTTACAGATTCGTGATAAGATCTGGAAAGGAATGCTAAAATAACATTACTGCTTTCTTTAAATTGTTTTGTAAATGTATCCTCATAGTGAGCTGAGTAAGGACCATTATTCACAATAAAATGAATATGCTGACCTTTTGCAGAGTTGGCTAGTTGATAGTCAAAATTTTTGAGAGTCTGCATGCCAAGTTCATAGCTAATTACATCAAATGAAAATTCATATCCATCTTCAATAGCTACTGGTTCATTTAAATTAATTTTTGCATTTGGATATTCAGGAGATCCTTCTACTTTATGAATTGTAATTTCCTGCTCAATTTTACATGAGCTAAAAAATACAACAAGAATTAAAACAAAATATTTTTTCATTTCGTAAAAATAAAAAAAAGCACCCGATGGGTGCTTTTTTTTTAGAATTAAAATTTATTCAGCAGCAGTCTCAGCTGGTACAGCCATATTATAGACAAAAAATCTGTTAACTTTTCCGTCAATAAGTTCTCCGTCAATCATAGAATTAACCTTGACCTCTTGGCCTTCAACATTTAATGTAACAGCATGCCCTGCAACTACCCAAGTAGCTCCACCATTAACTCCTTCATATGGCATTGCCCAGTAAATTTCCCATTTAGGATCTTCTGCCTCAAACCATGCAGTTAATGCTTGTTCATGCATTTCTTTTCCGTTAATACGAGCCCCATCGGGACCAACAATTGCAATTTCATCTGTTTCCATTGCTAAAATAGTTTCCATGTCTCTTTCATTGTGGGCATCAATATATTTTACCCAAATGTCAGTGATATCATCAGATCCTACCACATATTTTTCCCCTTCATCGAAGGCGAAAAACCCTGCCCCTACTTGCTCAGCAGGTGCATTACACGCTGTAAATGTTACAGCAAAAATTAAAATAAATAGTTTTCTCATAGTTTTTATATTTAGTTAGTTATTTAATTATTCTTTATTATCTCTTCCAATTATTTTATTGAAAGTTTCAACATCAAATTCATTTCCATACAGTAATGTAGAAAATCTTTGAATCTCAGCAGCAATTTGAATTGCAGCTTTTATTTCGTCATCAGTAGCTCCAGCTTTTTTAGCAAATTCAATTTGAGCAGCTATACAATATTCACATCTTATTGCTGCTGAAACAGCTATTGCGACCAAACGTCCTTCCTTAGCTTCAATTGGACTCTCATCAGACCATAGCATATTAAACTCGTCAAAGTATTCAGCAGCCTCTTGAGCCATAAATTCTGGGTACATGACATTCCATGGTGCTTCTTTTTTTTCTTGTTCTTGACTAAAACTCAAGCTGGTTATTAAGAAGCATATTAAAGTTATTCTTTTCATATTCAATGTTTTAGGTTAAGCATACAATATAATAAATTCATTTAGAATTTAATATTAAAATTTTTACAAAAAAAAAACACCCCATTATGGGGTGTTTCGTAAAGTGGAAATATTAAATAGTTTACGGTAATACAACTTTATCAATTGCATGTATAATTCCATTATTAGCCTGAACATCAACCGCAACAATGTTACTAGTGCGTCCATTATTATCAGTTAATATTCCTTCGCCATTGTCTCCAAAATTAAAAAGTAATGTTGCTCCCCCGGCTGTGGTAAACTCCATACCATCAGATAAATTTATAGATAATTGATTTGCTCCGGTAACTACATGGTATGTTAAAACAGCTGACAATGTTGGTTCATCAATATCATTTAAACCACTAAGACCTAGCTCGTCTAATAAATTAACGAAGGCGTTATTGACTGGTGCAAAAACTGTAAGAGGTGTTGGTGGACTGGTTGATGAATTTAATAAACCAACAAAATCCATTGTTAGATCATCTCTTGTAAGAGCCTGTACTAAAATTTCAAAGTTTGGATCAGCAAGTGCAAATGTTACTACAGTTGGTAATCCAATTACACTATCTACAATGTGAACTATTCCGTTACTAGCAACCACATCAGCAGTGGTTACAGAAGATACCCCATTGAATGTTACACCATTATCTGTATTTATATAAATGGACATATTAGATCCAGAGGCAGTGCTAACTGCTTGGGTTGATGCATATCCGTTAGATAGTGAGCTAGATTGAACTTCTCCAATGAAAACATGATTTAATAAAACATTAGTTAAAACATCAACTGGGATATCATCTAAACTTGTTGCATTAATACTTGTTAAGAATGCATCAAAAGCATCATTTGTAGGAGCCAACACTGTAAAAGCACCAGATGAACTTAGAGTTGCATCTAGACCAGTTACTTGCAAGGCAGAAACTAAAGTGCTTAAGCTTTCTGTTTGAGATGCTAAATCAACGATTGAAGAACCATGACAACAAGTGTCGTTACTGTCATTGTTGTCATCACATGAGACAACAAAAAGCGATAACAATACGATTGATAAAATTTGAATATGTTTTTTCATTTTCTATTTTTTATGTTAAAGTGGACACATTTCAAATGCCATGCCAAGAATTAAATAAATAAATTGAATAAGAAATATTAACTTTTAATTATGATTTATCAAGTTTCGGATTTTAACCCTATTAATCTTACCGTTATTTTCTGGAAAATTATCAATTGCCAAAACTTCTTTTGGGATTTCATATTTACTTAGGTGAGTAAATGCTTTATTGTAGTCATCAGGAATATTTTTTTTAAAAACTAGAGCCACTACTTCTCCGAATTTGCAATGGTCGATTGAACTAACTATAAAGTCTGCAGAAATATACTTTGAAAGTTTTTTTTCAATAGCTTCAGGATTTAATTTAACACCACCCGAGTTAATTATAAAGTCTCTTCTTCCAATTATTAGGAACTGGTTTTTATTGGTAATTTCAACAACATCATTCGTCTGAACCATTTCAATAGTTAAATGATTGGGTTTTATAAAAAGACAATTATCTTTCTCACCTATTTCAATTCCAGGTAAAGTTGTAAATTCTTTTTCACCCATTGAAAGATTTCTGACTGCAACATGTGTGATTGTTTCAGTCATTCCATAAGTCTCATAAACATTAGATTTGGAGTTTAAAATCTTTTCCTTTAATCTATCTTGAACAGGGCTACCGCCCACTAAAATTTTTTTAATTTTTTTAATAAAAGGAATTGAATTTTCTAATTGTATAGGAGTAAAAGCAATTAGCTCATAATTTTTTTTTAAATCTGAAATGGGAGAGCTGGTCACTGGATGAATATATAAGTCAAGACCTAGCACTAGTGATCTAACTAACATCATCTTTCCTGCAATATAATTTACGGGTAAACAATTAATAATTTTATCTCCAACTTTTAAATCAAAGTATCTAGCTGTAAGTTTTGAGGATTCAATTAAGTCTAACTTTTTTAACTTAATTTCTTTAGGTTTTCCAGTTGAACCAGAGGTATTCGTTAAAATATAATCTTTATCATCAAACCAGGATTTTAAAAAATTATGATAATCCTCGTTTTCTTTTAAATATTCCAAAATACCATTTGCAGAATATGAAATACCCTGTAATTTAAAGTCTTTATGTATAAGCTTGCTTTTCAATTTTTATTAAAAAAATTTAAATCCCATTCCTTATCCTCATTCAAATAAATACTGTCAGCTGAAATTTCTAATGGTGAATTTACATTGTTTTTAAATAGCATTCCTGTGCCCAATCCCTGCCTAAGTTTACTATTTTTTGTATACACCCACTGGGCAATAGCATTCAACCCTACATTTCCCTCTAATGCGCTTGTTGCCCACCATTTAATCCCATTTTCTTTAGCTGAACTAATCCAATTATCACACTCTGTGAAACCTCCCAATAAACTTGGTTTAAGTATGAGATAATCTGGTTTTATTGTATCTAATAGTTCTGCTTTGCTAAGATTTATACCTATTAATTCCTCATCTAAAGCAATAGGAATTGGTGATAATTCACAAAGTTTTGCCATTTCTTGCCAATGATTTTTTTTAATTGGTTGTTCGATCGAGTGGATAGAAAATTCATTAAGTCTTTCAAGCTTTTCTAATGCTTCATTTATTTTAAATGCTCCGTTCGCGTCTAATCTAATTTCTAAATCCTTGTGATTAAAATCTCTTCTTATTTCTTTTATCAATTGTAATTCTGACTCAAATTTTAGAGCACCTACTTTAATTTTTATACATGAAAAACCACGGTTAACTTTTTTGATTATTTGTGACCGCATGTATTTAATATCTCCCATCCAAACCAATCCATTAATTTTAATCTTATCTTTAAAATTTGAAAAATTTGAGTCATTTATCTTGAATGTAGATTCATAAAAATTAAAATCTCTTAGAGCGGTTTCCAATGCAAATTTAATGGCTGGATAATCGTTAAATTCTTCAATATCTAATTTATTGCCTGAAGAAATTTCTCTACAGATATAATCAAGCTTAGTCTCAATATCATTAACTCTATCCAAACTTAACCCTGGAATAATACTACATTCCCCCACACCAATCCTATTTTGATCTTTAATCACTAAATACCAACTAGGTTTATTATGCAAAACATCTCTCGATGTTCTACTTGGCATATTAAACTCTAAATTATGTTTAAAAAAATATGCTTTCATAAATCAAGAAAATTGACATAAATATTGAAAAGAAAAAAGTTGAAATAGCAAGTTGTTTTAACAGTGGCCTAAATTCGATTGGGCTTTTTGCTTGATTAACTTTGTACAGATGAAATATTATCGGAAGGATTCCAACAATAATAAAAATCAGGTTATCGGATATTTTAAATCTCGTGACGAATGTTATTATTAGAATTATAGATAAAATAATTAAACAATAATGATACAATTTAGCATTCTTAAAACCTATTCGCGTCGGAATTGTTTTTTTATTCATTTTAGAGTCATTTTCTATATCTCTTATATTGTTCAGATTTAATACACCAACACATAAAAATCCAATAATAGCTCCCAAAATAAATACTTCATAATCTACAGATTTTGTTTGTAGAAAATATGAGCCAAACACACTTAATAATCCAAAGAATATAAATACAAAAATATCTCCAAAACCATAATAACCATAAGGAGTTTTTCCCATTGTATACTTTATCGCGGCTAATATTGAAAATATGGAGAGAAAGAGAAAAATTACAATAAATAGATAATCATTTTTAAATGAATATTTAATTAGTGAATATGAAAATGTAATTGAAATAAACACATTAACTATTATACCCTTTTTAAGTTCTTGAAGTGTGAGTTTTCCAGTCGCTATAACTCTTTTTGGGCCAATTCGGTCATTATCTGTACCTAAAATCCCATCCCCATAGTCATTTGCAAAATTTGACAAAATCTGAAAAGAGATTGCGGTAATTATTGAAAGGATAAAAATTATATTATCAAAACTGTAATTATAGTATGCAAAAAAAGATCCTAATATAATTCCAGAAATTGACAATGGAAGAGTTTGGATTCTTGATGCTTGAATCCAATATTTTATTTTTTTTATTGAGTGAAAGTTCAAAAAATTTGATTTTCTATTTTATGGGAATTTAGGATATTTCCTAAAATTAGGGTCTCTTTTTTCTAAAAATGCTTCCTTACCCTCCTGAGCTTCCTCAGTCAAATAATATAGAAGTGTTGCATCACCTGCAAGCTGCATTAATCCATGTTGACCATCAAGCTCCGCATTTAAACTTCTTTTAATCATTCTCAATGCCAAAGGACTTCTTTTCTGCATTAAAGCACACCACTCTAATACTGTTTCTTCTAACTTTTCCAAAGGAACAACTTTATTAACCATCCCCATTTCTAATGCTTCTTGAGCAGAATATTGCTTACACAAAAACCATATTTCTCTGGCCTTCTTTTGTCCAACATGTCTTGCAAGGTATGATGAACCAAACCCACCATCAAAACTTCCAACTTTAGGACCTGTTTGACCAAAAATTGCATTATCACTGGCGATGGTCAAATCACAAACTACATGTAAAACATGACCTCCTCCAATTGCGTATCCATTTACCATTGCGATTACAGGTTTTGGCAACTCCCTTATTTTTTTATGTAAGTCTAAAACATTTAATCTTGGAACTCCATCATCGCCGATATATCCTCCAGTGCCTTTAACATTTTGATCTCCACCACTACAAAAAGCTTTATCCCCAATTCCAGTGATTACTACTATGTCAATATCATTTCTTTCTCTGCAAATTTCAAATGCGTCAAGCATTTCTATATTAGTTTCAGGTCGAAAGGCGTTATAAACTTTTGGTCTATTAATAGTAACTTTTGCTACTCCATTATAAATTTCAAAATTTATATCCTCGTATTTTTTTATTTCTTTCCAAGAAGCTTTCATTGTAATATTTTATGTTTTATGGCTTTGACAAATATCTAAAATAATCCTTTAATATTTTTGTGCTTTTGATACTAGAGGTTTTAATTTCTAAAATCTTTGGCTTTTTAGAATTCTTGAAAAATGTTCTTAGATATAAATTAAGACCAAACTTAGTTGAAACTTGAGTATAATTAAAGTTAAACATTTTTGCAATAAGTCTAGCTGATAGATTATGCTGAGTTTCAATAAATTCTGAGAAAAGATTATTTTCTTTAAATCCAGGTAAAATTTTAAATATTCCGCCTCCAGAATTATTTATAATAATAATTCTAAAATTTTTTGGAATATGGTTGTTCCATAAAGCGTTCACATCATAGAAAAAACTCAAATCTCCCGTCACCAATAAAACTGGTGAATCATTTTGGACAGAATTTCCAATTGCTGTGGATGTACTGCCATCTATTCCACTTGTACCACGATTAGCAAACATCATATTCTTATTTTTTAAATCGAACAATTGAAAATATCTTATCGGAGTACTATTAGCAACCTGGATATTGTATTTTTTTGGAATCCAGTTTGTCATAATTTCAAAAACTTTTAAATCGGAAAAATTTATAACCTTCATGTATCGATTATGCAAATCAAGTTTCGAGATATCTAATTGATTCCATTTATCAAAATAATTTGAATTCGATTTGTTTAGAATAATATTTTCAAAAAATTTATTTGCAGTGATCTTAATGTGTTTAACTCCAGAATAAAATGAATCTTTTGAAATATTATTTCCTATGTGAAAATGTTTTGTTGGTTTATAATTTCTCAAAAATGATTTAATCTTTTTAGAAACAATCATACCCCCCAATGATATAACAATTTCAGGAGATAACTCATCAAATATAAAGTCGGAATTAGATTGAAGTTCAATTGGACCTATTAGTCTGTCTATATTGGAAATGAAGGATTCATTAAAAACATTTGATGTATGTTCTTTCATAACAATAATTGAGGAACAGGAATTAATTTTTTGAATGGATTTTTTAGAAAGAATATCTCCGTCTGAAACTCCTATAAGTATAAGTATTTTACTTGCTTTATTTATTGTATTATAATAGTTGTCTAAATCTTTTATAGACAGGGTTTTTTCTATTTTCTTTTTTACTTTAACATTAATTGAAGGTGAATCAACAAACTCATAAAGAGGCTCTTCCATTGGAACATTTAAATGCACTGGCTGCATTTTATTAATTGAGAGATTAAATGCTATTTCAATTATCTGCTCATTATTTGTCTGTATAGATTTTTGTAATTTTTCAATCTTAGAAAAATCGTCTTTGTCATTAACTATTTTCTGCAAATTACTTTTAATAATTTCTTCTGTTGCATGACTACAATCCTGTTTTAGGCTATTTGAGTAAAGAATATTTTTTTCAAATACATTTGATTGGTTTATGGTCTGCCCATCTCCAATATTAATTTTATATTCTGGCCTGTCAGCAGATAAAATAATAAGGGGTATCTCACTGTAATAAGCTTCTGCTATAGCTGGATAATAATTTAAAAGTGCTGAGCCAGATGTGCAAATTAAAATTGTTGGTTTTTTTGATTTTTGTGATAATCCCAAAGCAAAGAAAGCGGCGGATCTTTCATCAACAATACTATAGCAATTGAATTTTTTATTTGATGCAAAACCAATTGCTAAAGGAACATTTCTAGATCCAGGAGAAATTACAACATCAAAAAAATCAAAATTAAGACATGATAAAATTAATGTTTGGGCAACAGGAATTATTGGGTATTTAATCATATACAAATTTACTAAATATATACATCACGAGCTATGAAATACTCCTAGCATTGTTTGAGACTTATTGACTATTTCATTCCATTCATCTAGGGCATTACTATCTTTGGTAATTCCACCTCCAACATATATAGTGAGATTATCATCAATCATTTTAGCACATCTTATATTCACATAAATATCACATGAGTTTTTTTCAAATAAACCCATAAAACCAGTGTAAAATGATCGGTTATAATTTTCCATTTTGTTTATATAGCTAATTGCTTTATTTTTTGGAGTTCCAGCAATTGCAGGTGTAGGATGAAGTAATTTAATAAGATCCGATGAAGATTTTTTTGTTTGTCCTTTTATAATTGATTTGAGATGATATAAGTTCCCTGCTTTAACAGTTTGCAAAGCACCTATTTCAATATTTGTACATCCTCTCTCGAGATCGGTAACTATTTGTTCCTCTACTATTTTTTGTTCTCTGAATTCCTTGTCTGTCCAGCTTTGATTCATTTCTTTCTTAGTGGCAGCTAAGGCAAAAGTTGTAACAACATCATTATTTAAATTAAGTAGTTTTTCAGGCGATGCACCAATCCAAATTCCTATTTCAGGGTGATAAAATAAATAGCAAAAGGCATCATGATTTAACTGTATTAGTTTTTTGAAGTATTCAATATATGATTTAGTATTTAACTTTACATTAAAGACCGATGAACAAACCACTTTTTCTAATTCTGAGCTGTTTATATCATCAATTGTTTGATTGATAAGTTTTATATAAGAATTTTTCTTTGAACTAAAGTCCTTTATGGAGACTTCATGAATCTTATTATTGTTTACCTGCAAATGAAATTTGGTTTCGGTGGTAATTTTTGGTATTAGGAAATAACCATCTTCATTTAAATCAAAAGGCATAAATAAAAAACCTTTATTCTTGTTTATGTCATCCATTTGACTGCTTATTACATCACCTTGATGACAAACTATTTTATTATGACTTGGCTTCTTAAATACAACAAACGATTCTTTGTTTTTTAAGAAAAAATTTACCTCGCTAAAAAACTTAAATTCCGAAATCATTTTGTTGCTACGTATATAGTTGATGATCCAAATAATTTTGGTTTAATTAAAACATCAGCAAATCCAACAGATTTTAAAATATTACTAAACTTAGTGCCCGATGGAAATAATTCTGCAGAGTTTAACAGATAGTTGTAAGCAGATTTATCTTTTGAAAAAATCCTTGCCATAATAGGAATATATGTTCTTGTAAATATTGAGTAAAACAATTTCATAATTCTATTTTCTGGGACAGATGTCTCAAGAATGATCAGAGCACCTTTTTTATTTAAAACCCTAAAGCTTTCTCTTAGTCCCTTTTCTAAGTCTTGAAAATTTCTTACACCAAATCCAATAGTAACCAGGTCAAAATAATTGTCTTTGAAATTTAGGTTCTCTGCATCTCCTGTTTCCAATCTGACAGATTCATCTAATTTCATTTTTGTTATTTTTTTACGACCAACATTTAACATTTGTTCTGAAATATCCACTCCAACTACTTTGCAATTGGAAATACTTCCTAGATTAATTGCAATATCTGCAGTTCCAGTTGCAATGTCAAGTGCATTTTTTGGCTTAAGCTTTTTGGCAATATTCAAAATATTTTTCTTCCATCTTTTATGGCTATTAAATGTCATTATTCCATTTAGTAAATCGTACTCAAAGGATATCGAATCAAACATTTTTTCAACTTGATTTTTTTTTGAGCTTTCAGATTTTTGGTTCGGTTTCAACATGAAAATTTTAACTGTGCAAATTTAAATAATTTATACAGATTAACTTTAATATTAAATTAACAATAATCATGCTCAAAATCTGTTAATAGGCGCTAGATTTGTAAAAAAATAATTATGAGATATTCTTTAGTTTTAATATGTATACTTTTTTTCAACTACATGTTCAGTCAAGATGTTCAACAAGTTGAAGTTTTAAAAAATGATAAACAAGTCACAGAGTTATTTGATGAAATTGGAGATTCAGAAATAAAACTTGATGTAATAGATTTTTTGACTCAGCCTGCTCTGAATATTGGATATGAAATAATAAATGATTCTTATTCATCTTATGGTGCTGAGGTTTTCTTTAACTTTAATGATAATAATGCTTCAAGGTCATGGTCCGAAAAATTTTCGTTAAATCCTTTTTACAGATTTTATTTTTTAAATAAAACAGATTTTGGTGGGGAGGGATATTTTGCTGAAGTATTTATAAAATTTGCAAATATTGAATATGACAGAAATACCTACTTTTATGATGCTATGCCGAATGAGCCATATTCAACTAATGAAGAAATAAAAGCTTGGGATATTGCTCCTGGAGTTGGAGTTGGAAGAAAATGGGTTAACAAAAAGGGTTGGACTTTTGAATATATGTTAGGATTTGGAAGATATCTTTTTGCTAGTAGTGAAAATGATGACGTTCCTGACGGAGGTAGCGTAAGTGACTACAGGCCTGAAGCAACTTTTAAAGGGGGTATATCGATTGGAAAGAGATTTTAATTTTTAATCTATTTTATTGACAATCAGAACTTAATCTCCAAAGGTGACTAAATTCACCATCCATAAAGAGTTTACCACCTTCACATTCAAATGTAATTAGGGCAACCAATTCATTTCCAAAATGCAAATCAACTCTTAAAGTATCATTTTCAAATGTATATGGATTGGTTCCTGGAATTGCATCACTTGTGTCTAATGAATTCCAATAAGCATCATCGCCAGGACAAGTGATACAATAATAAGTATATCTTATACCATCAACAAACTCATACATTGTATTTGCATCTGCTCTATCCTGACTTGGTGACCAAATCCATTTACCTTCAATTGAATAATATGGCGCTGGTAAATTAGTATCATCATCGCATGAAACTAATGTAAAAATGGTTAATACTATTATATATAAATTTCTCATCTTAAATATTTACTATGCATGCATAGTAAATATACAAAAATATATTCTATCAAATATTTTTGGAATTAGTCAGAGTATATTATGAGGATTGAATGATATCGAGAAACCTAAGCAAGTTCTACTTTTGTAGCAGCCTTTCCTTTTCTACCTTCACCTTCTTCATACTCCACCTTATCACCTTCTTTAATGGTTAGGTTTCCAAGTGCTGAATAATGAACGAAAAGGTCTTCTCCTGTTTCGTCGTTTGTAATGAATCCATAACCTTTAGATTCATTGAAAAATTTAACTGTTCCTTTCATTGTAAATTATAAGTTTCAGCAAATGTAATCTATATTCTTCTATCAATTGATATTTTCAACTATTATTTTTCAGTTTTTATAATTATCATAAAGATATAAAGGCATTGATAATGAAAATCCTACTAAAAACAATGAAAGCATATATTTAATAAAGCATTTAAGATGAATTTTCTTATTTGAAAACTGATAAATAATAAAAACCAAATAGGATGTTGCTGCAACGGTGATATCCATAGTAATCATTGATATTGCATGATTGGAATATATGTCACTCCAAAACCCACTCATTGACCAATTGTTTTCAAGCAAAAAATAGTATAACTGATAATAGGGTAAAACTACACCAAGAACACAAAGGACTAAAAATAATTTTTTCATAGTATTTAATTAATAATTATTTGTGAATTTAATGAATCATCCCATTCTTTGT
>Ga0208130_1000873_pt1 | contig 15025 bp, 18 predicted proteins | sample ETNtaG_31_FD_185771 | JGI IMG/M metagenome (GOLD analysis project Ga0208130, IMG submission 185771) | Marine microbial and viral communities from oxygen minimum zone, Eastern Pacific Ocean - ETNP201310SV78 (SPAdes) (version 2) | ecosystem: Environmental > Aquatic > Marine > Oceanic ...
TCAGATGAGAACTTAAAAAAGATGTTTGAAATAGGATCACAATATTCAAGTAAATTCTTATTTCTTTTTGATCATGCATATTTGATTCATGACTTTTTACCAACTCCAGAACAAAAACCTTTATGGCAAGTTGTTGAGGAGTCTAATGTGCAAGATCAAACCGTAGTTACAACCTCTTTTTCAAAAGTTACTTTTGGTGGTGGTGGGATCTCTTTTATGGCTACTTCAGGACACTCATTAGATTTGATTAAAAAGGTTAGAACAACAATGATTATCTGCCCTGACAAATTAAATCAAAAAAGACATGTCGAGTTTTTTAAGAATGTTGAAAATATCAAGTCCCATATGAAGAAACATGCTGAATTAGTAAGACCAAAGTTTGAGTTGGCATATGAGTATTTAAAAAAACTTCCGGAGGAATGTGGGTCATTTTCTAAACCAACCGGGGGATACTTTATTACATATTCCACTTCAAAACCTATCGCATCCAAGGTTGTAAAATTATGTAAAGATCTTGGTGTATTAATAACTCCTGCTGGCTCTACTTTTCCAAAAAATTATGATCCTAATGATAGCGTTATTAGGTTAGCTCCTACATATGTAAGTAAAGAAGAACTAGCTGATGCTATGAATGTTTTTACAACTTCTGTAGAAGTTGCTCATTTTGAAATTGAAGTTTAGTTTGTTGCTAAATTGTGCGGAATGTAAGAATTTCCATCGAAGTGTGAAAAAATTTTCTTAATATCAGGATGATTTGCAGGACCACTTTCAACATCATCAATAAGATTCTGCTCTGAGACATAAGCGATATAAAATATTTCTTCATTTTCTGCAAAAACATGATAAAAGGGTTGGTCTTTTTTTGGTCTGAAGTCCTTAGGAATCGAGTTATACCATTCTTCGGTGTTATTAAAAGAAGGATCAAGATCAAAAATAACACCACGAAAATTAAGAAATTTGTGTTTTACAACATTTCCGATTGAAAACTTTGCTTCTACTAGTTCTTGCATTATATTTATAACTTAAACCATTATTAGGAAAAAGTCATGGATGAAGATTTTATAGTAGTAACAACATATGATATAGACGATGCTGAGATTGAAAAACATATCGGTCTTGTTCAAGGAAGTACAGTAAGAGCAAGAAATGTTGGCTCAGACTTTCTTGCAAATCTTAAAAATATAGTTGGAGGAGAGCTTGTTGGCTATTCTAAACTTTTACAGACTTCAAGAGAGCAGGCTTATGCAAGAATGATAGAAGATGCAAAATCCAAAGGTGCCAATGCAGTACTAGGATTTAGATTCCAAACATCAACTGTAGCTAGTGGAGCAGCAGAAATTTTAGCTTACGGAACTGGTGTCAAAATTAAATAGGAAGAAATATGAATAAAACAGAAAAAGTTGCTTTAAGAGAAGCAGTTATTGTAGTACTAATGGGCGCTGTAATTAATTTTCCATTACAAACATATCTTTTATGGTTAACAATTGATAATTGGCAATGGGCAGATCCCATAAAAATATCAATTTTCGTTCAGCTAATTATTACCGTTGTAGCTTTGATAAGAGTTTATGCAATAAGAATGAGGTTTCAAAGAGGAAAATTTTAATTATCTTCTTTTTCTTTTTTACCTTTCTTTTTTTCAGACATCTTTCTCATTTTCATTCTATGATTAATCATGTCCTTGCACCAAACATTATAAATAGTTGAATAGTTAGCTGCCATATCTGCCAAAACACTAACCTCAAGCCATTTTTCTTCGTTCTCAGGATTGAGTTCAATTTCTTTCCAAACCGAGTCACCTAAAGAGAGTAATCCAAAAACTCCATCTTTCATTTCTTTGCATTCTTTAAAATCCATAAGATAGTTTGGATTGTTCATAAGCCTATCCTTCATGGTTTTTTCCTTGTCCATATGATCGTCTGCGACAAGCGTAAAGCAAAGAAAAAAACTTAATATCATTGTAAAATTTTTCATCATAATCACCTTATATTTGTTGACATATATTAGATTACATTTTTTTTCCAAAAGTTCCAAAAATATCTTTACTTTTAATTTTAAGTATTCATAATACGCGCCAATATTCATACTAATAAGCATATTCTGAGTGTTTATTAGTATGAATATGCTTGATTTAATTCAATTATTGAGTGTTTTTTTCGGTACTTTGATAGCCGCACCCCTTGTTGTTTCAAAAAAAGCCAAAAAAAGAATGGTAGGGCTTTCTGCTGTTATTGCTGGGAGTTTTTTCGCAATAATTGTCCAACTATATCTAGGTTTATACTATTTTGTATTTGCAAATGCATTTTGGCTTCTTAATGCATGTAATGGCATAAAGAAAATAATTAAAACTAAAAACAAAAGGATTAAAAATTTTTGAAATATTTATAATCTATATAGTGAATACCTTCTTCAACTGAATCCATTTTGGAAATGATTGCTTTAGCCACTTTTTTTGCCTCTACATTTCTAAATTTTTGTAATGGCCCAATCATTAGGAGGCCAAATAAGTTTGTTATTTGTTCAAATACTTTTACATTCATAGGAATATCTTCTCCAGCACGTTTTCCTAACAAATGACTTGGATGAGCAATAATAATTTTTTTATATCCAACTAATTTAATTTCCTGCTCAACATCACCTTTAACTTTTAAGTAAGTATTAAAAGATTTAGAATTTGCTCCAATTGCTGATATCAAACCAATTGAACTAGCTCCACATTTTTTAGCAAATTCAGCAACTTTTTTAATGTAGTTATAATCTACATTAACAAAACTTTTTCTATTATTTTTTTTAATATAAACAAGCTCAGAAAGGCTTAACTTATGGCCAATTGCGATATAAATTTCATCGATATTGAGATTTGTATCCAAAGAATCAATGTCCTCAAAATCAACAACTATTTGATTAACATTATTTTCACATAGAAGCTTTTTTCTGCTGAGTAAAATTAACTCATTGTTGGTTGTTATTAAGTTTTCAAGTATTTCCCCGCCAACTAAACCAGAAGCTCCAACAATTAAAATTTTTTTACTCATGTAATTGTTTAATGGTTTCATCAACAAGCTGATCTATGGTTTTTGATCCATCCAAGATTATCTCGCAGTATTTTTGATACATAGGCTCTCTTTCAGAATAGATCTCAGGAATTGACATTCCTTCTGGCACAGCAAGACCTCTTTTTTGACCAATGTCAATTCTTTGCATAATTATCTCAAGAGGAGTATTTATGTATATGACTTTAGAAAACTTTTTAAGATGTTCCATTGATTTTGCTGAATAGACAGCACTTCCTCCTGTAGAGATGATTCTATTAGATGAGGTTAGACCAAGTATTACTTTCTCCTCTTCATCTCTTACAAACTTGTAATCATATTTATTTTTGATTTCTTCAAGTGTGGCCTCATGTTTTTGCTCAATAAGCAAATCGGTATCAACAAAGCTGACGCCTATTTTATTAGCAACAGCTTTTCCGATTGTAGATTTACCACAAGCCGCCATACCAATGAAACTAATGTTAATCATTTTCTGCAAATTCCTCAGTTGCCCTAATAAGTTCATGAGTAATTTCTTTTTCAAATGCGCTATGTCCTGAAGAGGGCGCAACTATTAATTCTGCTTCAGGCCAATTTTTTTTAAGTTCCCATGCTGTTTCCATTGGGCAGACAATATCATATCTACCTTGAACTATTTTTGCAGGTATATGACGAATTTTATCAATCGACTCTGATGCAATTAATTGATCTTCAGTATTAAGAAAACCTTTGTTAACAAAATAATGATTTTCAATAAGGGCAAAGGCTAAAGCAAATTTAGACTCAGAATATGATGAAATCATGTCAGCTTTATGACTAAGTGTACTTACAGATCCTTCCCATTTAGACCATGCCACAGCTGCCTCCATTTTTTTTTCGTCATCATCACCAGTAAAAATTTTGTAGTAAGCATCCATTAAATTATGTCTATTTTCTTGGTTAATTGGTTTTAAGAATCCCTCCCAAGCCTCAGGAAATATTCTGCTAGCACCATCTTGATAAAACCATTTTAGTTCCTTATCTCTTAACATAAATATTCCTCTTAGAACTAGTTCTGAAACTGAATTAGGATATGTTTGAGCATAAGCTAATGAGAGTGTGCTCCCCCAAGAACCTCCAAAAACAAGCCATTTTTTGATCTTGAGCTTTTCTTTTAGAATCTCAATATCCTCAACTAGATCCCAAGTCGTATTATTTTTTAGACATGCATGAGGCTGGCTTCTTCCACAACCTCGTTGATCAAACACCACAATTCTAAATAATTCTGGATTAAAAAACCCTCTTACTTTTGTACTGCCACCGCCACCTGGACCTCCATGAAGAAAAACAGCAGGCTTCCCATTTGGATTTCCACATTCCTCATAATAAATTTTATGCCCATCAACTTCTAAGTAACCTGTTGAAAAAGGCTCAATATTTTCAAAAAGCGTATTTAACTGACTCACGATGCAAGCATTTTTTCAGTCACATCCCATAATTTTGATGCCTCTTCAGTATCAACAGCCCAATCGGCAACACCAAAATATCTCTGAAGTGAATCATCTACTTCATTCTTTCTTTTTGCAATATCACAGTCTTCACAAAATACTCCACCTATCCCATTTAGGTTTGAGCTAGTTGCACACCAAAGAGTAGTTGATGCACCTTGACTAGTCGATTTAAAGAAATTTTTTGCCATCTCTGAAGGTGATCCATTCTCGTCCATCCAACCCAGAGCCACCATTTCTTCTTTTTGCAGGTGCCGTTGCAGAGGCGTAAGAATGCCGCCTGGATGCACGGAAAACCCAGAAACACCTTTATCTAACATTCTTCTATGAAATTCGATAGCAATTAGTGAAGACGCTGTTTTAGATTGACCATATGCCATCCATTTATCATAAGGATTATTTTGAAAGTGAATATCATCCCAAAGTATCCCAGTAAGAGAGTGTGCTGAAGATGAAAGGCTAACAAATCTAGCACTATCATTTTCAGCCATAGCATCCATTAACTCTTTTGTAAGTAAAAAATGACCAATGTGATTTACTGCAAATTGACTCTCCCATCCATTTCCTATTCTAGTTTCAGGACAAGCCATAATTCCCGCATTGTTAATCAATAGATCTAATTTCCCAAAACTTTCTTTAAAATCCTCTGTAAATTTCTTTACAGAATTTAAATTACCTAGATCCATTTCAACAATATTTTCTTTTGAAACTATGCCTTCTAGATTTTGAACGGCTACTTCTGTTCTTTTTGCAGGAATAATGACCTTTGCACCTGTAGCAACTAATTCTCTTGTAGTTTCGAGGCCAATACCTGAATAACCACCAGTGACAATAGCAATTTTTTCATTAAGATCAATTCCATTTGTTATTTCGTCAGCGTTTGTTTTAGAGTGAAATCCAGATTTTGTTGGTGTTTGATGTTTTGATATCATGAACCTATTGTAACCTTCTTTAAGATACTTAAAAATAATGAATAAATCTAAGATCTACTTTGTATTATTATGCGTGATCAGCTTTTTATTGCTCTGGAATATATTAGATAATTTCTTTGGAGGCATAGGTTATCCGTTGAAAGACTGGGCAAACCTATCATATTTCTTACCTTTCGCACTAATAGTCCTGACTATCTTACTGGTTGAGGAACGAAAAAAAATTGAAAATACAAATGATGAAAACCCTGAGACTTAGAATGGTGCCCAGAGGTGGGATCGAACCACCGACACAAGGATTTTCAGTCCTTTGCTCTACCAACTGAGCTATCTGGGCTTAGATTGAACTTCGGATTATAGGCAAGTTTACAACTGTTGTCATTAAGTGCGAACTCTTTCGTTAGTAGGATCATAAAGAGAACCTTTACCAACTATTTGAACAGTAATAGGATACAAACCATCACCATCTTCATTAAAGTACTCGATTAAGAGTGACTTGCCTTGAATGGCAATTTCTTTTGGTAAATAACCCATAACCACAAATTTCTTAAGAGACGGACAATAAGACATACCAGTTGTATATGATCTTCTACCTTTACTATCAATTGGTACTTCACCTGTTGCAGGATCAATAATTGGTGAAATGCCAACAGGATATCTTGTCTTTCCAGACACATTAAGATCATCTAATGTCATGGTACATAATATTGCACAGGGATCTTCTTCTCTATGAGCTAGATGTGCTGCTTTACCATGAAAATCAGCTTCTTTTACCAAGGGTCTCTGAATTGCTGCCTCAATAGCTGTATATTCTGTCTCAAGGTCTGCACCTTGAAGTCTAAAGCTTTTTTCAAGACGTCTACTATTGGCATATGTCTCAATACCAACAGGCACAACCCCAACTTCTAACAAGGAGTCATACAAAGCTAAACCATCATCTTTATTATTATTAAAATAAATTTCCCACCCACTTTCACCAACATAGGAAATTCTGGCAGCCCATACATCAACTTTTTTCCCGCCAGAAAGATTTAAGGTTAGGTTTTTTGCTGATACAAATGGAAAGTTCTTAATATCAATTTCGTTAGGATCTACAAAATTACCTAAGGCTTCAACTGCTTTAGGCCCCCATAATCCTAGTGTTGCTATGTCATGAGTTCTAATATTTATATCAGCATTTAATCCATTATCATCCCTGTAATTACGTATCGTTACCCAGTCACGATTCCCGTCAGCACCACCAGTTACAACCCTATAACTGTCATTTCCAAGGCGAGAGATAGTAAGGTCTGCATGGACTCCACCGTCTTCGTCTAAAAAATTAGTATATATAACTTTACCTTCAGGAGTGTTGCCACCAACTTTTGCAACGGATAGGTACTCTAACATTCTCTCGGCATCTGGACCTTTAATATCCAAGATGGGAAAATGAGATAGATTAATCATGCCGACTGAGTCACTCATGGCAAGATGTTCAGCATTTGCAACGTCATATGGTACGTGACGTGTATCCCACTCATTTTCTCTTAATGGAACTTCTTTAATATATTTATCAAGTTTTTCTCTATTACTCATGTAAGCAAGAGCTCTTTCCCAGCCTGCAACTTCATTTTCAAAATGCCCTCCAAGTTCTTTTTCTCTTTCATAAAAAGGACTCACAAACATTTCTCTTTGAGTAATATATGGTTCTCTAGGATGCACAGCAGGAGTATAAATAGTTTGAGAATTTTCAAATGCTCTTGTTTTTACATACTCCTTTTCTTTTTGATGTGGGTAGAATCTTGATATATCAAAAGAATGCATGTCCACTTGAGTTTTACCATTAACCATTGCTTCTGCACAAAGTCTGGCACAACCTGGCCCATCTTTTACCCATACAGCTTCACATAACCAAAATCCTCTAACCTCCGGACTTTCACCAATTAAAGAGCCTGCATCTGCTGTTACAGATAAAAGTCCATTAAATGAACTTTTTTCATCCCAACCCAATTCACTAAGTATAGGTGTTGTTTCAAAAGCTTTTTCAAGAGGTTCAGCAATTTCTTCAAGCTCTAAATATCTCATGGAATCTGACAACATTGTCTTATCAGGATTCCCAATATCTTCAGGATCAACTAGTCTAGGGTTTTTATCTTCATAATATCCCCATTCGAGCATGCCGCCATGAAATTTTCCTGTATCTCTAACATAAGCTGAGTTACCTTGATCTCTTAGAAGAGGGTAGACAAGCATTTCTTCAGTATCTTGGATTTCTTCATATGGACCAAAAAATAATAGTGGATGTTCAACAGGCATCAAAGGAACACCAACACCCGCCTTATTACCCATTAAAGGTCCCCAAATTCCTGAAGCAATTACAACTTTATTAGTTTTAATTGTTCCTTTGTCAGTCTTAACACCAACAATTTTTCCATCTTCTATTTCAAAGTCTGTTGCGGGAGTATTCGTAAAGGTTTTCAGTGCCCCTTTTTCTTTAGCACTCTCGACGGCGAAGTTAACAACTTCCTGTGATCGTGGAACCACCAATCCAGCATCTGGGTCCCACATAGCACCTATCATTGACTCTTCTTCTAGTAATGGAAATTTTTCAACGGCTTCAGCTGCAGATATCAAGCTTACATTTGTGCCAAATGCCTTTCCTGATGCAACTTTTCTTTTTAATTCTTCCCAGCGCTCATCATCACCAACACGACAAATTTCTAATCCACCTTTTTTTAAAAAAAATCCATTATCTTCATAAAATTTTCTACTGAATGCAGTCGTCCAACAACCTAACTTATCGTGAGTTGTGTTATAAACAAAATCGGATGCATGTGCTGTTGATGCAATATCAGATGGAATTATCGTTGATTTTTCTAAACCAACAATATTTTTTTGTCCAAGCTCAGCGAGCCAATATGCCAACATAGACCCAACTATACCTCCCACGCCTACGATAACGACTTCAGCTTCGGATGGAAATTTTGAATTTGAATTATCACTCATTGAATTTTCCCCAAGGATATTTAAGAAAATTAAACTCTATTTTATTTAGTTTGTAAATCAAAAAATTTTTAGATATTCGAAGGTAAAAATTGCTAATCAAGTGCCTTAAATCCTGCAGCACTTTCATAGTCTTCATTGTTAAAAAATTTATCCATTTGATCTTGAAGCCATCTTCTATTTTCAGGATCTGACATGTCTAAATGTTTTTCATTTATGAGAGTTGTTTGATGAGATTTCCACATTTCCCATGCCTCTTCTGAGATAGAATTCATTAGTTCAATTCCTTTTGGACCAGGCATAGGAGGATTATTTAGGGCAGGTAATTCTTTATTAAGCTTTTTACAAAGTATTTTTTTAGACATAGGTTTGTATTATAGTCTTTATAGGCTTAGGCAAACCAAAATCATTAATTTCAGATTTATTTATCCATTGATGTTCCAGGTTAGTTTCAATTTTAAAAGGTTTGTCGTAATCAAAAATTTCAACAGTAATATCCAAATCCATATGTGATAGCGCATGATTTAGGTGACGAGTTTGAACTTTTTTTGGATCTTTGAAAATGCTCTTACTATTTAGATGTTGATTGTCATATGGAGTCCATAAACTTTCCCAAAAACTCTGCTCATTTTTTTTAAATAATAAAAAGGATTGATTTGAGTGAGCTAACGTAAAATTAATTCTTTTGGTTAATTTTTGTTTTTTGGTCTTTTTAACAGTTTCAAATTCTTTAAAAGCGCTTTTACAAGAAATATTTAAAGGACAAATTGAACATTTTGGAGACCTTAAGTTACATATTGTTGCGCCTAAGTCCATGATTCCTTGTGTATATTCAAAGATGTTTTCTGAAGGGGTATATGTTTCAGATAATTCCCATAGAAACTTAATTGCATTTTTTTGCTCAATATCTATATTTTCGTATCTTGAAATAACTCTTTTAACATTTGCATCAAGTATCGGATACGATTTGTTGTATGCAATTGACATAATTGCTCCTGCAGTTGATTTCCCAATACCTGGCAAAAGAATTAATTCCTTAAATTTTTTTGGAAATCTATTCTTAAATTCATTTTTAATTATTTCTTTAGTTTTAAAGATATTTTTTGCTCTTCTATAAAAACCTAAACCTGTCCAAAGAGCTAGAATTTCATCTTCTGAAGCTTTTGATATCGATTTTAAGTTTGGAAATTTTTTTATAAAAGCATTAAAAAAGGGTATGACTGTTTTGACTTGAGTTTGTTGGAGCATTATCTCAGATATCCAAACTTTGTATGGAGATATTCCTTTCCTCCACGGCAAGTTATTTCTGCCAGAGGTCATGTACCACTGGGAAATAACCTGAGAAAAATTTTTATTATTTTGTTTCAAATTATTCAATTAAATTCTTTTTAATTAATACTTTACCCTGATCATCAAAGATATATTGAATAGGGGCCCCAGTTGGTATTTCTAATTTAACAATTTCATCAGAAGATAATTTGTCCAAATGCATTATTAATGATCTAAGAGAATTTCCATGTGCAGCAACCAAAATATTTTTGCCTTGAAGTATTAATGGGTAAATCTCATTTAAATAATATGGTAAAACTCTCTCACCAGTTTCTTTGAGTGATTCTCCCCCAGGCGGACCAACATCATAAGATCTTCTCCAAATTTGTACCTGTTCAGCACCCCATTTTTGCCTACATTCGTCTTTATTAAGACCTTGAAGGTCGCCATAGAATCTTTCATTGAGAGCTTTGTTTTCAATAGAATCTAGATCTTTTTGATTGATATTCTCTAGAATGATTGCTCCGGTGAGTTTGGCTCTATCTAATACTGATGTAAATAAGTGATCAAATTCGATATCGAGATCGTTTATTAATAAGCCAGCATGTTTTGCTTCATCAGTTCCTTTTTTTGTTAGTCCTGGATTTTCCCAACCAGTAAAAAGGTTTTTTTCATTCCATTCGCTTTGACCGTGCCTAACTAAAATTAAACTTGTATTTTTCATTTATATTTTTTATTAATATCTTCCATTTTAATAGATAATATACATATGGAACTAATTAATTTTTTAATAGAACATTATTATTTTTCAGCACCTCTTGTAATTGTTCTTATACTATTTTTTATATCAAATTCTAAAAAAGGTGGAACAAAAATATCTTGCCAATCATTAATTAGTCTTTCAAATCAAGACCAGGCATTAATTGTTGATCTCAGGAGTTCTGAAGCTTTTAATTCCGGTCATATAACAGCTTCAATTAATATTCCTGTAAATGATGTTTCAAGAAGATCAAATGAAATTATTAACTCTACAAAATCTGTAGTGCTTGTATGCGAAATGGGCAGCTCGTCCACCAATGCAGGAGAAACTTTAAAGAAAGAGGGACTAAAAGATATTTTTATATTAAGAGGTGGAATTAATGAGTGGAAAATGAATAATCTTCCATTGGTCTAAATACCATGTTCCTTCATTTTTTTTGAAAGTGTATTTCTTCCCCATCCAAGAATTTGAGCTGCATCATTCTTTTTACCATTTGATCTTTCTAAAGCAGTTTTTATTAACATCTTCTCAATTTTAGTGATTGCTATTTCAGATAAACCTGAGTCAATATTCATTGACACATTCTTTAGCCAATTTTGCATTCCGTCCTCCCACGAAGATGTTGGAATATCAGTAACTTCAAACTCTTTTATTTCAGTAGGAAGATCCTGAGATTTAACACTTTGTGAAGGAGACATCAACGTTAACCAATAACAAACATTTTCTAATTGTCTAACGTTTCCAGGCCAATCGTACTTATTCATTAATTTCATTGCTTCATCAGAAATTACCCTTAAATCCTCATCAAGGGAGTCAGCATAATTTTTTAAAAAATACTTTGAAAGATCACTGATGTCATCTTTTCTATCTCTTAGAGGAGGGACTTCTATTTTTATGACGTTAAGTCTATAAAAAAGGTCTTCTCTAAAATTTTTTTGAGAGACTAAATTATTTAGATTTTGGTGAGTTGCTGCAATAATTCTTACATCTACCTTTATAGGCTTATCGCCCCCAACTCTATAGAATTCTTTATTAGATAAAACTCTCAATAGTCTTGTTTGTGAGTCTAGAGGCATATCTCCAATTTCATCAAGAAAGAGTGTTCCTCCATTTGCTTGTTCAAATCTTCCTATTCTTTTATCAACTGCTCCAGTAAATGAACCTTTCTCATGTCCAAAAAGCTCTGACTCGACAAGTTCTTTTGGTATATCTGCCATGTTAAGAGCAATAAATGGCATGTCATGCCTTGGACTATTCTTGTGGAGTGACTTAGCAATTAATTCTTTGCCTGTACCAGACTCACCTTGTATTAAAACTGTTGCGATTGTATTAGAAAGTTTTCCAATAGCTCTAAAAACATTTTGCATGGCTTGAGATTCACCGATAATGTCTAGTTTGGTATCTTGTTTTAGGCCCTTAGTTTTTGGCTTTTCTTCAAGAGCTCTTTCAACTATTTTTATTGCATCCTCAAGATCAAAAGGTTTCGGCATATACTCAAAAGCTCCTCCACCAAATGATTCAACCGCAGCTTGCATATCAGCGAAGGCAGTCATAACAATTACAGGAAGGTCTTCGTAATTATTAGTTATATGTTTTAAAAGGTCGTAGCCAAGCATTCCAGGCATCTGGACATCAGTTATAATCAAATCAGGTTCAGAGCTCTCAAGCTCTGAAACCAAATCATCGCCACTTGAAAAACTTTTTGTTTTAAAGCCAGCAGAAGAAAGACTCTCTTCAAGAACTAATCTGATGGCTTCATCATCATCTGCAATCCAAATATTATGCAATTTTTGCCTCCTTATCCTCTATTTTAATAGGGATTTGTATTGCAAAAATTGTCTCCCCAGGATTTGATCTAAAAATGATGCCACCTCCATGAATTCTTATTATATCTTGTGCAATTGTTAAACCTAAACCAGATCCATTTTCTTTTACAGAAACCATTGGAAAGAATACTTGATCATGAAGTTCCTGAGGAATTCCAGGACCATTATCAATAATCTCAATAGAACAAACTGTTTGATGAACCACTCCATTAATTGGCTTTCCATATTCAATTCTAGATTTAATGGTGATATTGGGATCTTCAATATTTTCTATTGCCTGTTGAGCATTTTTAACTATATTTAAAATAGCTTGTACAAATAAGTTTTCATCTCCATTAATTTCAGGAATGCTAGGATCATAATCTCTAATAAGATTAATTTTATTTTCCTTATCTGCTTCTGCAAGAGCATAAACTTTTTCTAAAGCAGAATGAATGTTAAACATGCTTAGATTTGGTTTTGAGGGCGGAGTTAAGATTTTTGTAACAATGGAATTTAATCTATCAGTCTCATCAATAATTATTTTTAAAAACTTTTCTGAATAATCATCTGTTAATTTTTTGCTTAAAATTTGAGCACTTCCTCTTATGCCAGATAGTGGATTCTTAACTTCATGAGCGAGAGTTCTTGCTAGATTTGCAGCAATTTTTTGTGTAGAAAATGTTTTTGTTGAGTCTATTATTTTATTAAGATTATCAACGCATAATATTTCAAGAATCAAACATTCATTTTCATTATTCCAAGATACGGTTAAGTCAATGGTTCTTTTAGTATCTGCAGCAGTTATTATTTCAAAGTCTCTTTTAGTTTTAGCACCATTTTTCTCAATTGTTTTCTTTAAAAGATTTATCAATGCTCCATTTGTTTCTTCTGAGAACTGATCCGTTATTAAATTTTTGTCTTTTTTTGAGTTCAAAACCCAGCCTTTATTAAGAGCAGAGTCATTTAACCAAATAATAAAAAGTTCCCTGTCTAAAATAATAATTTCAGTTTCAAGTTGATTTAAAAAGGATAGTTTTTCAGTATTCATTTTCATCTCAAAATTTCTGCTCTATTTTAGAAATAGAGCAGAAATACATAATCAAAATTACTTAGAGAGAGTTCCTACTATATGAGATAGGATTTTATATGGATCAGCATTTGAAGCAGGTCTTCTATCTTCAAGATATCCGTTCCAGCCATTCTCAACCGTGGCAACAGGGATTCTTATACTAGCTCCTCTGTCACTTACACCATATGAAAATTTTTCAATGCTTTGAGTTTCATGTAATCCAGTAAGTCTCATGTCATTATCAGAACCATAAGACGCAATACCTTCTTCATGAACTTCACCAAGCTTATCGCAAATTGATGAGTAGAGTTCTTCACTTCCTCCAGTTCGCATTGCTTCATTTGAGAAATTTGTATGCATGCCTGATCCATTCCAATCACCAGTTTTTGGCTTTGGATGGATATTTACACCAACACCAAATTCTTCAGCAATCTTATACAACATGTATCGGCTTACCCAAAGATCATCGGCAGCTTTAATACCTTTACCAAAACATTGATATTCCCATTGACCTATTGCAACCTCAGCATTAGTTCCAGTTAATTCTATTCCTAGATCCAAGCAAGCCATTAGGTGAGCATCAGAAACTTCTCTTCCAGAAACATTTCCAGCTCCAACCGCACAATAGTATGGACCTTGAGGACCAGGCTCTCCATTTTCCCATCCCAATGGTTCACCAGTTTCAGGATCAGTAAAAAAGTACTCTTGTTCAAACCCAAACCACCATTCATCTGTGACAACTTCAGCTGCAGCTGCTCTAAAATTTGATGGATGAGTAGTGTGGTCAGCTGCTTGAACTTGTGTCATAACTAGATCATGCCCATTTGGATTTTCATATGTCTGAACTGGTAAAAGTAAACAGTCTGAACTTCCTCCCTCTGCTTGTTGAGTTGAAGATCCATCAAATGACCATTCGGGAGGTGTTTCATCCCTAGTCGCTTTAACTTTACTTCTCATCGATGGCTCAGGTTGATAACCGTCAAGCCAAATATATTCGTATGTTTTCATTTATTTCTCCTACAAATGTAAAATTTTAATTTTGATTAAATATACTATTAATGCATTAAGTTGATATATTTGCACTAATATAGGTAATATTATGCATTAATTCTGTGCAAAAGGAAGTTTTTTGTTCAATTTCAGTTCAATTAATTAAATTCCTATAAATCTGACAATTTTTTCTAGTTTATTTGTAATGGATTCATATGAATGGCTCCCACCATATGTTATATCTATATTTGACCCTAAAAAGTATTTAGCAGCCTCAACATAATTAAGAACTTCATCTCCGGATTCTAGAAAGACTAATGTATTTTTTTGATTATTAAATTTTTTTGTTACAAGTGATCTTAAAAATTTTATATCATCTTTGGTAACTATAAATTTTTCTCCAGTTGAATAATTTTCATTTTCACCAAGGTATTCTTCAAAACCTTTTAATGGAGGAATAGCTGGATTAATTAAGATAACTTTTGATTTATTAATGCTTCCAAAAAAATTTGCATAATATCCACCCAAAGAACTTCCCATGAATACAAAATCTTTTTCATTCTCATCAATGAGTTTTGTTATCTGATTATTTGCTTCTTTAAAATTATTGCTAAGATCCGGAGTAAATATTTTTATTTTTTTAGAAATTTTTGATATGTGACTCTTAATAATTTTTGCTTTATCTGAATCTGAAGAAGA
>Ga0208130_1000875_pt1 | contig 15011 bp, 15 predicted proteins | sample ETNtaG_31_FD_185771 | JGI IMG/M metagenome (GOLD analysis project Ga0208130, IMG submission 185771) | Marine microbial and viral communities from oxygen minimum zone, Eastern Pacific Ocean - ETNP201310SV78 (SPAdes) (version 2) | ecosystem: Environmental > Aquatic > Marine > Oceanic ...
AGGAGCAATAGAATATCTTAAAGAAAATAAGGAAGAAATTTATCCTTATCTGCATGAACAAGGAAATAGATTGGCAAATGAAATTAACGACTTTTGTCATGCTAACAATATACCTGCAAAAATGATGAATGCAGGCTCAATGATGCATCTCATCTTTGGTGGAGAGAAGATAGAGTCCTCTAGAGATATAGATCATAGTCTCTATAAGCTAGAAAAAGAGTTTTATCTGCATTTGTTAGGGCATAACGTAATAGTTCCAGGCATTCATTTAGCTTTTATTTCTTATGCTCATAAACCTGAGGTTATTGATGAAGTCATACTTGCTTTCAAAAATACCTTTGAAGATTTAAGAGAAGATGGATATTTTTAAAAATTAATTGGAAAGATTATGAGCGAAAAGGACAATTCTGAAGAAGTAAAATTTATATCTCTTGATGAAGCTGCTTCGATGAAAAGTGGTACAAGGGTTACTTTCATTCCCGGCATGCAAGCGCTTTATGCAGAAGCGCTAAAAAACATTTGTTACGTAAAAAAGGTTCCTCTCATAAGAGCGTTACATCCTCTCATGGGTGTAAATAAAGAAACTGGAGAAGATAGGCAGGCAAGATTATATGAACTAACTAGCCAAACAAGCTTGCCAACCATGTTTCATGATGAAGAAAGACCTAGAAATGTTTGGATTGAACAACTTTCTCTAGCTGAAAATATTGGAAGTGCAGATAGCCCAAAACTAATGCCAGACAATCTCCAAGATCGCGTAGATATGTTAGGTCTTTGCGCAGTCATTTTGGGAGAAGATGGACTTGTCTGGAATATAAGGATATTGAGCGACAATCCTTTGGCTAGAAAGTATGGATATTCTGAGGAAGCCAGCGCGGTCGCACTAGATAAAATAGTGGAGATAATTCGATTAATTGATAATCGTTTAGAAGATCAAGAAAGAGTAGGTTCTAAATATCTTGTTGGTAATTCAATTTCGGCTGCAGATATATATTGGTCCACGATGGTTATGAGCACACTTCCTACCCCTGAAGAAATCATGCCAAGAACTGAACAAAATCAGGGCATGTTGATGTGGTTTGAAGGTAATTCAAAAATTCCAGCTATCAAAGAAGTATTGAGCAATAGAATACAAGATCATCAGCATTACATACTGAAAAACTATTGTGAAACTCCCGCAATCTTAGGTGGTGATTTATTGTAAGTAATGCGAAAAGCTACTGAAGTTTTTGGAGAATGGGCTGAAAATGGAAAAGATGAGGGGATGGAAAAAGGACATGCTGCCTCTGTAAACGAAATACTTAGATTCGCCTTAAAGGAAAGAAGCTTGCTCAGCAAAAGTTTTAATTTCTTAGACATGGGTTGCGGTAATGGCTGGGTAGTAAGAAAACTTATCAATGATCCTCTCTGTAAACTTGCAATAGGTATAGATGGGGCAAAACAAATGATCTCTAATGCAAAAAAGAAAGGTAAAGATTGTCACTATATCTGTGCTGATTTAACAACATACCAACCGTCTATGAAGTTTGATTTAGTGCATTCCATGGAGGTCATGTATTACTTAAATGATCCGTTATCTGTTATTAAAAAGGTCCAGGAGTCATGGTTGAATTCTGATGGACGATTAATAATTGGATTAGATTTATATTATGAAAATAAAGAATCCCACTCGTGGGAAGCTAAAGTAAATACACCTATGCTGATGTTAAAAGAATCTGAATGGGTTCATCTTTTTGAACGAGCTGGTTTCATAGAAGTCGAAAGCTGGCGGGTAAATAAAACAGAGGATTGGGCCGGAACTTTAGTTGTTACAGGAAAAAAAGCTTCACTTTAACCTATAATTTTATAATGACTTTTTTAAACAGTCTGGTTAGTAAATTAGAATTGCCCAAGGGTATATGGAGAAAGATTGTTCTAATCGGACTTTCAGCCTTTTTTATAAACGTAGGCATTGATCACTTTATCAATCCTGATTTTTATCTATCCATTATGCCTCCAGCATTTCCTTTGCATGCTGAGGCGGTTTATATAAGCGGTTTTTTTGAGATACTAGGTGGAATAGGTGTGTTGATCCCAAGATTGAGACGGTTTTCTGGATGGGGATTGGTTGCTCTTTTGGTAGCCGTTTACCCAGCAAATATTTATATGGCTCTTACACCTGAAGCTTTTCCTGATATACCTATTTCAGCTTTATATTTTCGTCTCGCTTTACAATTTCTCTTCTTTTACTGGGCCTATTCTGTAACTAGACCATCTTTTAATCCTTCTAATCTTCCAAATTAAACAAAAAATAAAATTATATGAAAGACTATTTCTTTATACTTGAATACGGTCAATGGTTAATTCTGGTGCTAAGCATATTGGCTTTATATTTAGTAAGCTCTGTCAGGCATAAAACAAGATTAAAAGGGTATCTGATGACCGCTTTAAGCAGATTTTCAGGAGCGATAATATTTCTATTTGTAGATTTATTTGCCTTTGTAATTGCAAATCTCATCCAAACTTACATTGCGATAAGGGGATACTTTCAGAATAAAGCGGCAGGTGAAGAGTTTTCTAAAAGTTCAGAAGATATTGTTAGAGAGGCGATGCGGGTAATATGGACTGAAGGAGATATATCGAGGGTAGGTGAATTTTATTCAGATAACTTTAAGGCCGACTATCCTTTTCCTGATTGGGGAGAGGGTTTAGAAGGAGTAACAAATTTAGCGCTTAAGGTAAGAGAAGATTTACCAGATTACAGAGAAGATATAGAAGAGCTTTTAATTGCTGACAAGGAAGTAATTGTTATTCTAAAGATCAGTGGCTCTCATCCAACTACAAAAGAAAAAGTTAGTTTCAGAGACGTAACGATACTTACTTTGGAAAATGACAAAATTATAAGTCAACGTGGCTTAACTGACTTATTTTCTCTTTATCTTAAGTTGGGTTTAATTCAAATGCCTCAAACTTCTGATTAAGAATACTTTTGCTAATGTATTGTAAGTTCAAAAAAATTAGGTGAATAAAATGAAAGAAAGTCTTGTTTTTGAAAGGGATGATGCGATAGCAATTATCTCAATAAATGATGCCCCTTATAACCGCATGTCCTTAGATTTCATGGATTCTCTTGAAGAATTGGTAATTAAGATAGAAAAAGATAATTCTATTCGAGCTGTAGTTTTAACCGCTGAAGGACTGGATAACTTCTCAGTAGGAATGAACCTCAAACAGTTACCAGAGGGAGTTGAAAGGAAGGGGAGTTCAGATGCTTTATTTAATCAAAGGTTAAATGTCATAGAAGCAATTGAGACTATGCATAAACCATGGATAGCTACTATGTTTGGTTATTGCTTGGGAGGAGGTCTGGAAGTGCCTTTAGGATGTCATTTTCGTCTTGCAGCAGATGAGGGAGCTCAGATAGGATTACCTGAACTTGACTTGGGAGCGGTTCCGGCTTGGGGAGGTAGTGCACGCTTAGCCAAGTGTGTTGGGGAGAATCAAGCCATAGATATGATATTGAGATCAAAAAAAATATCTGGAAAGAAAGCATTAGAGATAGGATTGGTTCATGAAATATGGCCTTTAGAGGAACTAAAATCTGCTGCCGTATCTCTTGCACATGAGCTAGCTTCACAACCAGCACAGGCTGTCAAAAGCATGATGAGTGTTCTTGTTAATAGCTCCGATAGGGAACTAGAAGATCTTCTGAAAGCAGAAAGACAGGCTGTACTTGATAATAGCGGCACCAAAGATTCACAAGAAGGTATGATTGCTTTTCTAGAAAAAAGAAAACCGGAGTTCAATAAATGATTTGTTTACAAGTAGAAGTACCTGAAGAGGTATGCGAAATTGATGACGAGTTAAAGGCCATTTATCACAGTAATGATTGTGTATGCATATGGATATTCAAAACCCGAGAAGAAAGAAATAGTTTTATGGACGAAACCGCAGGAATGAACAAAGAGTCAAGAGAGAAACACTTTTCAGACCATTACACTTTCTAGTGACTAACTCACAGGAGATGAGTGATGTACTTGAATTTTCAAACCTTCATCAACTGTTACAAAAATAAATGTAAAAGCAACTAAAGTAGTTTCTTCAGAATCGTAGGGTTTAAAATTAAGTGTACCCATTGCAGCAGTAAGATCTGTTTTGAGAAGAAGATTTAATTCTTCTAAATGAATATCTTCCCAAGGTTTAAGTGCAAAGCCATTATCTTCAGAGATATCCCCTCCAACAAAATAGGATAAAGCATCTTTTATATTGTTTCTAAAAACAGCTTGCTTTGTGAAAGTTGGTTTAAATAAAACGTCCATTTCGTCAAAAGCATAGTGAGTGCCGAGGAAATGTTCGGCTCTCTGGTTAACGTCTCCACCTTCTAGGTGTGTCTTACCAATCTCTATGACACCTTTACACCAAGAGCTCAGGAACTCATCTATTTGCTTTGACTCCATAACTACTTAAACCCTTTTTTGAAGGATTTTTTTCATAGTAGAGACACTTAGTACTTTGCCATCTTGAGCTAATGATTCAGCTAGAGATCCATCACCTTCAGGTGCATAGATATTAAATAGCACCAAAGCACCTTCTGGACCGCCTTGTTCCATATGTATATCTCCAGGTTCTTTATGAACAAAATCTCCCACTTTTCTCACCCTGGATGAAGTTTTTTCCCCCGATTCAATATCTATATCAGAGACATGTAACTCCCCTTGGATTACAACAGAACTTGTTTCAGCTGTATGTCGATGGAAGTGACAAAATGAATTAGGTGCCCACTTAACTAAAATTTCTAGCCTTCCATCCTCTCGAGCATCTAAAACTGCATCAGAATAATCAATTGGGAAATTAAAATTTTTATCATCCTTATAATGTTTCCATTTTAAGTCTTGGTTATTGAGTAGATTCATAAATCTTTTATATCAATTTTCTTTAAAAATTCAATGTTTCAAGGTTATTTACTAATAAATCTTACAAAGAGGCTTTGAGTGAGTTATTCTTTACCTCATCTTTTCAATAAAGAAAAAAGTTATTAAAGTTTATATCTAAGTATTAATAATCAAGGAGCTTGAATGAGTAATTCTTCAGAATATGTACCACCTAAAGTTTGGACTTGGGATACTGAAAGTGGCGGGAGATTCGCAAATATAAATAGACCTATAGCGGGTGCTACACATGAAAAGGAATTGCCAGTTGGAAAACATCCTCTGCAACTCTATTCACTAGGCACTCCTAACGGGATAAAGGTAACCATTCTATTAGAAGAACTATTAGCGTTGGGTCATGAGGGTGCTGAATACGATGCATTCTTAATAAATATTGGAGAAGGCGCACAATTCAGTAGCGGTTTTGTGGATATAAACCCAAATTCAAAAATACCGGCGCTACTTGATACAAGCACCAACCCTTCTACACGAGTATTTGAATCAGGTGCGATTTTAGTTTACCTGGCAGAAAAATTTGGAGAATTTCTCCCTACTGAAGCCTCTGCTAGAGCAGAGTGTATGTCGTGGATCTTTTGGCAGATGGGAAGTGCTCCTTACTTGGGAGGTGGATTTGGTCATTTTTACGCTTATGCCCCTGAAAAATATGAATACCCAATTAATAGATATGCTATGGAAGTTAAACGTCAATTAGATTTATTGGATAAAAACTTAGATGCTAGAGAATATATCTGTGGGGATGAGTACAACATCTCAGATATTGCTATTCATTCGTGGTACGGAACCTTAGTTCTCAATAATGCTTACAATGCTTCAGAATTTCTTGAAGTAGATTCTTACAAGAATTTGGGTCGATGGGCTAAGCAAATAACTGAACGCCCTGCTTATAAGAGGGGTTCCTTGGTAAATAGAAAACCCAATGGTCCCGACGATAAAGAAATATTAGAAAGGCATGATGCCAGCGACATTAAACTTTAATATTTAAAGAAAAATAAATTTAGCTACAAATATCAAAGTCAGGAACCAAGCACCTGAAGAAATCTTATTGATTTCACCTATAAATATTTTTATGGATACATAGGCTAAAAATCCTAAAGCTATACCATTTGCTATCGAGAATGTCAGTGGGATCATTACTATCATTATCAAAGCCGGCAACAATTCTGACTGATCGTCCCAATTGAGCCTTTCCATTCCACTTAGCATTAAGATTGCTACATAAATCAAAGCTCCAGCTGTGGCGTAAGCCGGAACAGCTGCTGCAAGTGGTGACAAGAATGTTGCTAAAAGAAATAAAACTCCAACAACTACAGCCGTGATACCAGTTCTACCGCCAGCTTCTATTCCTGCGGAGCTTTCTACATAACTTGTTACAGGGGCACAACCGAGGAAAGAACCAAAAACGCTTGAACTGCTATCTACCTTTAAAGCTTTATCTAAATCTTTAATATGTCCTGTTTCAGTTACTAGGTTTGCCCGAGTTGCTACACCAAATAAAGTTCCTGCTGTATCAAACAAATTAACAAAAAGAAACGAGACGATGACGCTTATCATTGCGACGTCTAATGCCCCAAGGATATCTAATTTCATAAGTACTGGAGTTACATCAGGAGGAATAGAAAAGACACCTTCAAACTCAACTAGATTTAAAAAGATACTGATTAGTGTTACAGATAATATTCCAATAATGATTGCTCCAGGTATCTTTCTTATTGAGAGTATAGATATAAGCAAAAACCCTAAGCCAGCTAATAAAGTTCCTGGATTTGTGAAGTCTCCTAAACTTAAAAAAGTCGCCCCATTTGCAATAATTATTCCTCCATTCTTGAGACCAATGAATCCAATAAATAGACCAACTCCCGCACCCATTGCAATCCTAAGATTCAAAGGAATACTGTCTAACATCCATCGTCTCAAGGGGGTTATGCTCATGATAAAAAATAGAATCCCTGCTATGAAGACTGCTCCTAGGGCTACCTCCCATGAATAACCCATTTCCCCAACTACGGTATAAGTAAAAAATGCATTCAATCCCATACCGGGAGCTAAGCCAACCGGCCAATTTGCAAAGAGTCCCATGAAAAGGCAAGCGACTGCAGCTGCCAAGCATGTACCAACAAATATAGCTCCATAATCCATTCCAGATTGAGCCATCATTTGAGGGTTAACAAATATTATGTAAGCCATTGTGATAAAAGTAGTTATACCGGCCAGTATTTCCTTCTGTATGCTCGTTTGATGCTCTGAAACTGCAAAAAAATTCTCTAATAATGACTTCATGATTTGATGGAATCTCCTTAAGGTCTACTTTAAAGATTTATTTATTTGTTACTACAGAATTCTTCTAAAAAAAGTAATATTAAGTGAAAAAAAGTAATATTTAGGGAAAAATAACATAAATTTTTAGCTTTCTTCACTACAGCTATTGCAAGTGAAATATTCAACGTTAGAATATATTTTTGGTTGCAAGACAAGGATTTTTAATGAAATTATCAAACTCCCTTTTTAGGTCTTTCCTCTCAATCTCTCTTGCGCTCTCAATAACTTCAATAAGTCTTAATGTCTTCTCTAACGAGTTGGCTATAGATGAAGTTATTGTTACAGCAGAGAAAAGAGTTGAAAGTTTACAAGACGTTTCTAAAGCTGTTACAGCTTTGAGCAATGATGAGATTGAAAGAAAAAATATAGTAGATTTTGTGGGTTTAAGCGCTATAGCTCCGGGAGTTACAGTTGCTAAGAACGAAGGATACAAAACTATTATTTCTATTCGAGGTGTCGGAGATGAGACTAACCAAAACGCTATAGCGGCTCCATCGGTTGCTTTGCATATGGATGGTATATTCATAGCTTCTAAATTCTCTTTAAGAACTGACTTCATAGATCTTGACAGAATAGAGGTCTTAAGAGGCCCTCAGGGTACATTATTCGGTCAGAACTCTACTGGAGGTACTGTTAATGTTATAAATACCTTACCTTCTTTCGATGAACTCAGTGGCAAGATTGATCTAACACTAGGAGATTATGACTTAGCCAAAGCAAGAGGAGGTATCAATATTCCTCTTTCAGATTCCGTAGCAACTCGTTTTTCTTGGGTAACAACTGACCAAGATGGTTTTACAGAAAATCTAGTGAATGGTCAGGATTTAGATGATACCAATCACACCACTCTTAGAACTGATTGGCTTTTTGATGTAAGTGATACTTCAAGCCTTCGGTTATTTGCACAATATTTTGAAGCTGAAAATAATGGTGCAGCAATGAAAGGCCTCGATGATCCTACTCCTGATCCAAGACAGTTAAGACAGGATTCTCCATCTGTATATGAACTTACTTCAGAAATATTTGCTGGAATCTTCAACACCGATCTAGGTTTTGCAAATTTGAAGATATTAGCTAGTATGCAAGAGGATGATATCTACGTCAGTAGAGACAACGACAGACATAATTTTGGAGATGTTCATGCTAATGGACCCATGGCTGGCTTCCCATACAATAGGGCAGAATATAGACCTGAAACCTCTCTTGTAGAAACCACTACTTTTGAAGTCAATCTTATTTCAAACGAACCTTTATTTGGTAACACTGACTGGATTCTAGGTGCATTTTATTTTGACCACGAAATTGAAAATAATATATACGAAGTCAAAGATGTTAATAACAACAAGCAAGCCGATCTCATGGATGGTCAATTTACGCCATATGTGCATGATCCTATCTGTGCTTCTAATCCTTTTGCAGGTCCTTGTTTTGCAGCATACGATGCTGAACTAGGATTCGTTTCAGAAGCTTATCCTACTAGAGAATCTCAATCTCTATATGGTCAAGCAACAGTGAATGTGGATGATTCTAATAGAGTAATTTTTGGTTTGAGATATACCGAAGATGAATTCGCAAGTGACGTAACTAACTTTTTTGGACTTCAAAGATTTACACCTTCAGATGACTTAGACGAAACTACAGGAAGAGTGGCTTACGAACGAGATCTTAACGAAGATACAATGGTTTACGTTTCTTACACAAAAGGATTTAAGCCAGGTGGAAGTAATTTAACCTACGGATACCCTATGGATAATGAAGGTTTTGGAGCTGCTCCAGCACCTCAACTTATTTTCCCTATTTTCGATAGTGAAATGATTGATGCATTTGAAGTTGGTTTGAAATCTGATTTTCTTGATGGTCGTATGAGAGCAAATGTATCCGCATTTACTTATGACTATGAAAACCTCCAATTCCAATCTACTGATCCAGATATTTATAGAGGTGGTGTGGCTAACATACCTGAATCTGAGATGAAAGGAATCGAGCTAGAATTAATTGGATTAGTTTCTGAATCATTATCATTTGATTTGAGGGTAGCCTATCTAGATACTGAGATAACTTCTTCATACGAGGCACTTGATAACCTAAAAGCAGAACTTTATTTCTTTGGTGAAGAACCAATTCGTTATTCTTTGAGAGAAAACCTTAGAGGTAATGAATTAGCTAAAAGTCCTGAATTAACAGCTAACTTTGGTATTGAGTACATAACTGATACTCGATACGGACTTCTTACTACGACTGCTGAACTTATTTATCGAGGAGATTTTCAACAGAGAGTCTTTAATAATCCTGTAGTCGATCAAGTTGACTCTTATTCAATAGTCAATTTCACGGCAAGCCTAGACCTTACAGGTGATGAATGGGGTATAGATTTGATGCTCCTTAACGCAGGAGATAAGGATGGAATGAACTCCAGCATGACAGATGTCTTTGGAGTCGCGGGCACAGGTATAGAATATATACCTCCTCGACAAATTATGGGCAGAGTAAGTTATAACTTTTAAGTCTTTAAAGCCTTCCTCGCGCTGCACAGCAGGAGGAAGGCTCTTCTCCAATCCAAAACTACTCACTTCATGTATTATTTCTTTTGTAAAAGTAATTAATTATGGAAAAACACTACATCGGAGCTACTGAACTACTTGAAGACTCTTTTAAGTTGGCTTGGGAAGTATATGAAAGTGGATACAGACCAAATTATATAGTTGGCGTATGGCGCGGCGGCGCACCAATCGGTATAGCTGTTCAAGAGTTATTTGACGTTCTAGGAGTTAATTCGGATCATATTGCTATAAGAACCTCTTACTACTCTGGTATGGGCCAGAGAAATGATAGTGTTCAGGTTTATGGATTAAGTTACTTAATAAAGAAATTGGAATCTGAAGATTCTTTATTAATTGTTGATGACGTTTTTGATACGGGTAAATCCATAGATCAAATAGTTCTAGATTTAAAAACAGCCTGTAAAAAAAATACTCCTGAAATTCGTATAGCTACCCCATATTTCAAACCTTCGCAAAATAAGACCGACAGAAAGCCAGATTATTATCTTCATGAAACAGATAAATGGTTAGTGTTTCCTCACGAATTAGAAGGTTTGTCTGCAAAGGAAATCATTGAAAATAAACCAGAACTAAAAGAACTTCTAGATAAAATAACACCAAAACTTTAGCTCCTTAAATATTCTCTGGAGAAAATTACTCCAACACTTTAGTTCTTATCCTCTTGGGTGATAATATACTCTAAAGGGAGAAATTATGACTTACGCACCAGACAATAGAAATTTCTATGACGCAGATAGCCATGTCATGGAATTACCGAATTTTATAATTGATTATGCAGACAAAGAATTCAAAGACTTAATACCGCCTGTTAACTATAAGGCTAGTTTGGTTACTGATGAAGAGGTTGAAATAATAGTTCAAAATGGAGGCAAACATAGTAAAGAACACGTAGATGCTCAAATTGCTCTAGGCGATCGACTGATTGCTGAATCAAAAGAAATTCAAGCTCTAGGCGCATTTAATCGTGAAGATAGAAGTATTGCTATGGATATGCTTGGATTTAAAAAACAATTAGTGTTTGCAACACATAGCGTAGTTACACCTTTCAGAGATCTTAGGGGAAAAGCTAAATATGTAGATAAACAAGGAGTAAAAGTTACACCTGAACTTCGGTATGGGGCAACAAGGGCTCATAACAGGGCTATGTCAGATTTTTGTTCTTTAGATAACAGATTAATGGGAGTTGGAGTTATTCCTTTACATGAACCGGAACTCGCAATGAAGGAATTAGATTTTGCAATAAAGTCTGGTTTAGAGGCTATTTGGATTCCTCATTATGCTTGCGGAGATAGATCTCCAGGTCATGTGGCTCTAGACCCTTTTTGGGATAAGTTATCTCAAGAAGGAATACCTTTCTTAATGCATGTTGGCGGCTCACCTTTACAACTAGATAAGAGCTGGTCTGATAATGGCAAGCCACCTAGTAAGGACTGGATGGGCGGAGGAGAAAATGTAAGAGCTAAAGATATGGTGGTAATGCATCAAGGTCCCGAAACTTTTATTTCAATGATGGTTCTAGATGGTGTCTTTGAAAGACACCCTAAGCTCAGGGGGGCAAGTGTTGAGCTTGGAGCCGGTTGGGTCCCTGAAATGTTAAAGCGCTTAGATTATGTTGTAAAAACTTGGAGTCGAGTAGACAAAAATCTTAGTGAGATAAAAAGAAAGCCTTCAGAGCAGTTAATAGAGCAAATGGCATTTACTCCTTTCCATCACGAGGATGTAGGCATGTTAATAGATACTTCACATCCTGAACTTTATCTTTTCTCAAGTGATTATCCTCATGTTGAAGGCACAACAGATCCTATAGGAAGATTTGAAAGATTCTTAACTGAATATGATGAAAATATTAAAAATTTATTCTATTCAGAAAATTTCTTGAGATTATTTCCTAATGCAAGGATTTAAGTCAGTGCAAAAAGAATCAATAATTTTTGTTCTTTCCTCACTAATTCTTCTGTTTGGTTGTTCAGATGAGACGATAACAATTGAAGAGGGGCCTAGGGCAATACTTATAGATGGTAGTGGAACTTACAGTAGAGAAATTTCAACAGAAGTTGAAAGATCACAAACTTTTTTTGATCAAGGGCTCAGATTTGCTTGGGGTTTCTATTTTCCTGAATCTATAGCTTCGTATCAAGAAGCTGCAAGACTTGATCCTATGCATCCAATGCCTCATTGGGGAATGGCACATGCCATGGGTCCAAATCCTAATTCACGATATGCGAGAATGCCAGATGATCCCCAAGGAGAAGGTCTCAAAGCTATCAAAAGAGCATTGGAAAGAATAGAAAATGCGAATCCCATGGAAAAAAAACTTATTCAGGCGATGCACGTTTTTTATGACAAAGAAGCTATAGCTGATCCAAATTTAAGAGATATAGCTTATCTAGATGAAATGAGAAGGCTTAATGATGCATTTCCAAACGACCCAGATATTGCAGCTCTTTATGCTGGTAGTTACATGTCTATCAGAAGATGGGATTATTGGGATAGTGATGGTAATCCTAAAGATGAAACACTTGAGGTGGCAGAAGCATTAGAGCACATCATCAATCAGGGTATATCTCATCCTGGTGTATACCATTTACATATACACCTAATTGAAGCTTCAATGGAACCAGAAAGAGCATTAATCTCTGCAGATTCTCTAGAAGCAACAGTTCCAATTGTTGGTCATGTAGTTCATATGCCTGCCCATATCTACCTACGAGTGGGTGATTATCAAAAAGCTATTGAAAATAATATTAGATCTCAAAAGGTAGACAGAGAGTTAGGTAAATTATGGGGAGATATGCCGCTGCCTAATATTGGAACTTATCCTTTATCTCATAAGTTACATGCCGGACACGCGCTTGATTTCATCAGATATGCTGCCACTGTTCAGGGAAATTTTGAAATTGCCAACAAAGCTGCCTGGAATATGGCTGATAGAATAAAAGGAGAAGCTGTCATGGTTATGGGCGGTCAAAAGAGAGTTTCTGCTCCATGGTTAGTTTTAAAAATATTTGGTAAGTGGGATCAAATTATGTCCCTAGAGCCTAATCATCAAGGAACACCTTATCTCGATGGTATTTGGTCTTATGTTTTAGGAAGTGCCTATATAGCTAAAGGTAAATACGAGCTAGCATCTCAAGAGCTGAACAAACTTCAATCTATAGCAAATTCCCCTAATGCTGATCAATATAGAGTTGGAGCAACTCCTGCATCTTCAGTTTTGAAAGTAGCCGCTTATGGTCTTCAAGGCGAATTACATATGGCCAAGGAAGAATATGGGCAAGCTATAGAATCCTTCAGGAATGGAGTAAAAATAGAGGATGGAAATAACTATACCGAACCTCCTGACTGGGCTCAGCCTATGAGACATTATCTTGGAGCAGCATTATTGAAGAATGCACAGTTTGAACAAGCAGAAGCTGTATATAGAAGAGATCTTAAATGGAACCAAAATAATGGTTGGTCTCTTTATGGTTTATATCAATCACTTAAATCACAAGGGAGAATTGAAGAATCAGACGAAGTATATAAAGAATGGGTTGCAGCATGGAAAGCTGCAGACACAGAAATAACTACTTCTCACCTTTAATTAATAAAATAGCTTTTTAGAATAAGGAGATAGATATGATAATTTATGGAGTCCCATTTTCTCAACCTGTCAGGGCCGTCATGTGGTTGATGTTAATTAAAAATTTTCCTTTTGAGCTAAGGTTAATAAATCCTGGTTCCTCTTCAGAAGGAGGAAGTCGCCATCCTGACTATTTAAAAAAGTTCCCTACTGGAACAATTCCCAGTTTAGAAGATCCAAAAACAGGATTTGTATTGTCAGAATCGCATGCAATTATGTGTTACTTGTGTGATAAATATAAATGGCATGATTTATATCCCAGCAATCTAGAAGATAGAGCGAAAGTAGATTCTTATTTACATTTACATCATAGAAATGTCAGAGAGGCATCTATCGGCCTTGTTGCTCCAAAAGTGAGAAAAGACCTTAAATTTTCTGAAGATTTTTTAGCAACTTCCAAAGCTAATATAGAAAAAGCATTTAATGCTATTGAAAATGGTTGGTTGAATGATTCAAGCTATTTAGTTGGAGAGGCGATGACGATTGCAGATATCTCGGCTTACGTTGAGATAGGACAGTTACAAAGTATATTTACAAATGTATATAATTTTGAACCTTATCCAAATATACGGAGATGGTTAAATAATATGCAAAATATAGAGTGTCATGATGATATACATGTCGCTTTATACGAGTTAGGAGACCTAAGTAAAGAGGCTCCTACAATGGAAACGATTATTAACGCTAATAAAAAAGCTTTTAAGGTTATTCAAGAAAAGATAATTAATATGTAATAAAAATATGAGAAATTTTGAAGGAAAAACAGCAGTTGTCACTGGAGCAGCAAGCGGAATAGGAAAAGCACTTGCAGAAAAGTTTGCACAAGAAAAAATGCAAGTGGTTTTAGCTGATATTGAGGAAGAGGCGCTTGAAAAAACAGTTGATAACTTAAGACAGTATCAACATCGCGTTATTGGTATCAAAACTGATGTTTTGATAGAAGAGTCAATTGATGAGTTATTTACTAAAGCCAAAGAAGAGTATGGAAATATTCATATTCTTTGCAACAATGCTGGCATCGGAGCTAATTCAGGAAACAAAGCTATATGGGAGATAGATAAGCATGACTGGGATTGGGTCATGGGAGTAAATTATCAAGGAGTACTTAAGGGCATTCAAACCTTCCTTCCTCATATGTTGGAGCACGGAGAAGAGGGGCATGTAGTAACTACTGTTTCTATGGCAGGACTACTTCCTGGTGCCGGTACTTATGGAGTAAGCAAACATGCTGTCATGGCCTTAACTGAGGCATTAAGTAGAGATCTTATTACTAGAAATGCAAAGATTAACGCATCTGTTTTATGCCCAGGTTTCGTAGACACTAATATTGATAAATCCGAAAGAAATCGTCCAACTCACTTAGGAAAACCTCAAGAGGCTACAAATGATATAAATGATATGGGAGCAGAAATTATGTCTTCTATGCTTCGCCAAGGAAAGAAACCCGAAGAGATAGCTGAGATTGTTTTTGAGGCCATAAAAGAAAATATTTTTTATATTCTATCTCATCCTGCTTGGGATGATACTTTGAGGTCTCATTATGAAAATATACTTTCAAGGAAAGAAATACAACGCAATTCTGAA
>Ga0208130_1000885_pt1 | contig 14949 bp, 14 predicted proteins | sample ETNtaG_31_FD_185771 | JGI IMG/M metagenome (GOLD analysis project Ga0208130, IMG submission 185771) | Marine microbial and viral communities from oxygen minimum zone, Eastern Pacific Ocean - ETNP201310SV78 (SPAdes) (version 2) | ecosystem: Environmental > Aquatic > Marine > Oceanic ...
CTGGTTTGACACCAAGCAGGCAGCAGAAGATGTCAAAGGAAACCGGAAAGAATGATCGCTCCCCTGGTTATAGGCAAGCCAGGGAGTGGTTGATTTCAGCAGCTCTAGAGACTGTGCTTGATCATTGTTCAGAGGAGGATCGTGCGCGGCTGAGGCTGAATGTGTCTCCAGACCTTCAGAACTGTGATGTACTGATTCCTGATTTCAATGAAGAGACCAATCAATATGCTGATCTTATTGTTCAGCAAGCAATCGCGACGATCTCTATCTTGATCTCCAAGGAATACAACATCACTGTTTTAAAGTAGGAAGCCCGATCCCATTTCACTTCTTGAGAGGTACTTGATTTTTGCAGGCTGATCTAATGCATTGTTAATCAGTCAAGATCTGAGTGATTTTTGGTTGTCAATATGGCTGAAACTTATAGCGCTGACTTTGGCGGATCTGTAGGCAGGCGTTTCGCCACATGGGGGCGGGTTTTATTGTTTCCATCCTGTTGATTCTTGATGGCATCCTCTGTAACCCATTGTCTTGACCTAATTCGCAGGTGATTGGTGGCAAGCTTATTACTTTTTGGCAGAACAAATCGTGTTTGTCGGAGGATGTCGCAAAGGAGCAGCTACAAGAACTTTGGTTTTTCCTTGTCGTTATATCCTTTGGTCAAGATGTTTGTTTCATTCTCCTTGGTGCACTTCATGAGTGCCTAAGGCTTAACGTTCTTGCGATAATTCTTCGATCAGGTTGTTGAGATCTTTCCATTGATTCTCGATCGATCGTGTCAGCGCAAACTGAACCTCAGCACGGTCGAGATTGTGCTGAGGCCTTGATGTTCGGAAGTAGCGGTCTCCCGACAGATGATCTGTGAGAAATCGGATTCCAAGCTCAAGTGGAATCAGGCGAATGCAATCAGGTAGGTAGCGGAAATCCTCTGGCGTGAGGAATGATCGACCGATCGACAGATATCCCTCAAGGATCGCGCGGCAAAGGTTGAGATCAAAGCTGACCTTTCCTGCATCGAGAGTCTCCTCGCCCAATCTGTTGCAGCAGGAACGCAGACAGTCGCCGATGTCGTAATGAACCAGTCCAGGTTTCACCGTGTCAAGGTCGATCAGACCGACGGCCTGTCCGGAGGCGTTATCGATCATCACGTTATTGATCTTGGGATCTCCGTGGATCGGTCGTCGTTTCAGTTCACCTCGTGCGCAGGCCTGCTCAAGAACATCGATCCCTTGTCTTCGCTCCTCGATGAAGGAGACGGCCTGAGTGGTGCGATGGCTGATCTGATCATTTGATCTGGAGAACACCAGGTCGAATTCAGCCAGGTAAGCCGGCGCAATGTGGAAATTCTCGAGCGTGTCTGCCAGTTCGTCAGTGGCCAGATCACTGATCAGGTGGTGAAACATCCCCAACCCGTAGCCCAGCTCACGGGCATGAAGGTCGTCTTGGATGACATCCGTTGTGGTGGCTGCACCGATGTGGGTGATAGACCTCCAGAACTCACCCTGATGTTCCACCCAGTGGCCATCGGCATCCAGGGTCGGCAGGACTTTGGGAACCTCCCAGCGACGACCCAACAGTTCTGGCGGTTGTTGTGCAAGACGCTGCTCAACGTGGCTGCCCAGTTTCAGCAGATTGCGCATCACCAATTCAGGTTGTTCGAACACCTCAGTGTTCAGGCGCTGCATCACGAAGGCCGATCGCGATGCACTGCGATTGAGTGTCACCAGAAATGTGTCGTTGACATTTCCAGACCCGAGCTGGCTGATCCCATCGATCTGTTCCGGTGGATGGAAGAGGCCTGCAATGGTCTCCAGGATCGAATTGGAGCTGGAGAGCGGGGAGGACACGGCGAATCGCATGGGTCTCATCACGAAACATGCCGTCTTTGTTGCCCTTTGCCAGCAATCAGTGTGCGGAAAATCAGGCGGGAACGCGGCAGCATGGTGATCGTTGTCTGAACGGCACCGGTGCCACGAATTCTTCACACCGCTGACTGGCAGATCGGCAAGCCCTATCGCTGGATTGAAAATTCTCAGAAACAGGCTCGTTTGCAGCAGGAGCGCGTTGATGCCGTTCTGAGGATTGCTGAAGTGGCAAGCCAGGAAGAGGTGGACGTTGTGCTGGTTGCCGGTGACCTGTTCGACTCGAGCACGGTGGCTGCTGCCATGGTCATGGAGGTGCTGGAAGCGGTGGGATCGATCCCATCACCTGTGGTCGCGATCCCTGGAAACCATGATCACGGTGGTGCCGGTGGGATTTGGAGGCGTGAGGATCTCCGCCGGCAGATGCAGCAGCGTGCTGGCAACCTTCAATTGCTGCTCAAGCCGGAACCGGTTGATGTTGCGGGTGTCACTCTTCTGCCGTGCCCCCTGCAACGACAGCGGATGAGCCAGAGTCCTTCTCTCTGGCTCGATCAGCTCAACTGGACGCAACTCGATCCGGTGAAACCGCGCGTTGTTCTGGCCCATGGCTCGGTGCAGGGTTTCGGTGGTGAAGGCCAGGTCAATCAGCTTTGCCTCGAGTCTCTGCCCCGTGATCAAATCGATTACATCGCCCTTGGCGACTGGCATGCGCTGATGGAGGTTGATCGCAGAACCTGGTACAGCGGCACACCGGAACCCGATCGTTTCCCCACCGGGCCCGATGACTTGAGATCACAGGTTCTCGTGATTGATGTGGAGAGGACCCAGCCGCCAACGGTCATGGTGAAACCCACGGGCCGTCTGCGCTGGCACCGGATCACCATGACCCTCAACGGCGATGCCGATCTGGCCCGGCTTGAGCAAACACTGGTCGAATCCGTAGGCAGTCGTGTGGGTCGCGATCTGATGCGGCTTGAACTCAACGGACAACTTGGTCTGCAGGGGCATCTCCAATTGGAGGAACGCCTGGCGCTGCTCGGGGAACAGCTTCTTCACCTCCGCCTGCGAGGCAAGCTGCACCGTCAACCAACCGCGCAGGAGAGGGATGAGCTGCTGCTTCGGATGGATAGTCCCCTGGTCAGCACCATTGCGGCAGGTCTTCAGGACGAGCTTCAAAGCAGTGCTGATCCTCTGGTTGAACAAGCCTTGATCGAGTTGCACCGTCTCTGCTCCATGGATCCATGCGCCTGATTCGTTGCCGACTGGAAAGCATTCGCCGGCATCGAGCGCTTGAGGTGTCCTTTGCTCCTGGGCTGACCTTAATTGGAGGTGCCAATGAATCCGGTAAAAGCTCGCTTGTGGAGGCGATGCACCGCACATTGTTTCTGCGTGCTTCTGCCACGGGAGCAGCAATTCGTGATCTGCGCTCGGCCACACATGCAGGTCATCCCCAGGTCGAGATCGACTTCGATGCTGCTGGGCATCGTTGGTCATTGTTGAAATGTTTTAGCGGTGCCGGCGGAACCAGCCGCTTGAGTCGAGCAGGTCAGAAGGCTTTGCTCGGTGGCGATGCCGAGGATCAGCTGGCTGTTCTTTTGGGAGTCGAGGAGATCATCGGTAGCCGTCAGGTGAACCGTGTTTTACCCACCCGTTGGGCTCACCTCTGGGTGATGCAAGGACTGGCCGGTCGCAATCTGCTGGATCTCAGCGGCGAGCACTATGACCTCAAGGGATTGATCACTGCTCTGGAAGGCCAGGCTGAGCAATCTCTGCAGTCGCCGATGGATCAGCAGGTCTACAACCAGCTTGAGCAACTTGTGGCCTCCAGCCTCACCAGTCGGGGCGTGAAACAAAACAGTGAACTCTGGAAACGCCGGCGGGACGTTCAACAAGCTTCAGAGCAACAAGCCGAAGCACAGGAGCGACTGCTCAGTTATGAAGCAGCCTGCATCGAGCTTGACGCCAATGAGCAGGCTCTTGATCAGCTGGAGTGCCGTGCACCGGAAGTGCAGAAGCGACGTCGACAACTTCTCGCTCTCAAGGATCTGCAACAACGGCTGGCTCCTCTTCGTCTTCAGCAGAGCCAATGGCAACAACAACTCAATGCTCTGAGTCGTCTGATCAAGGAAATCCAGGCTGCTGAAACGGCGATGAAGGTGTTGCGACAGGAGCTCAAGGTCATGAACGAGTCCGCCGAGACCACCTCCAGCACACTCGTTGATCAACGACGTGCGTGTGAACAACTCGACCTGAAGCGTCAGACGCTTGAAGAGCGTGGCCATGCACTACGACGTCGTCAGGACCAGGAACGGCTTGAACAACGGATCCTGGACATGCGTCGGCACAAGGAACAACGCGCCAAATTCGAACAGCAGCAATCCCAGCTCAAGCAACAGCTGACGGCACTGCCAAGTCGCGATGCCAACGATTTGGCGGCTCTTCAAGCTCAGCAAACACAGCTCCGTGAGTTGGAGATCCGTCTTCAAAGCATGGCATCGCGAGTCGAATTGCAATCCTCGAACATGACTGTGCGCCTCGATGGCGAACAGCTCGGGATTGGCGACGTTGCTGAAAGGACTGGTGCTTTTCGGCTTGAAGTGGGTGAAGACGTCACCCTGTTGGTCAGTCCTGGAGAAGGGACCGGCCTTTCAGCACTGATGGCCGAGAGGACACAGTGTCGGTCTCTGTTGGAGCAGAAGCTCAAGCTCTGGGGTGTCAACAGCCTCGAGGCTGCTGAGGCTCTGTTGCAGACGCGCACGGAGCTTCAACAGCAGCTTGTTGTTCTCGATGCACGTCTTCGCCAGCTCATGGAGCAGCAGAGCAACCTGAAGGGTGATCAAGACCTCGAACAACTCGATCAGCAGCTCGCTGAGCTGCGACAACATCCAGTTGATCCGGAGATTGTTGTTGAAGACGACCTTGCAAAGGCTTTGGACGACTGCCGCCAGAGTTATCAATCGGTTCAGCAACAGGTCCGATCACTGCGTGAGGACTGTGAGCGCGTGGAACGTGAACAGAAGGGTTTTGCCAAGACGCTTCAGGATCTCCAAATTCGACTGGAGCGCCATGAGGCTCAGCATGCCCAGCAGCTTCAGCAACAACACGAGATCGAATCGCGGCATGGCTCAGCGCAAACTATCGATTTTGAACTCAAGAAGGTCACGCATCAGTGTGCGCTGTTGCAGGACCAACTGCTCGAGCTGAGCGACGACTGTGGTTTGGCCTCTGGCACCGAGGTGGAGACATCACTGGCTGAGCTGGATGATCGTGAGCTGAAGCTCAATCGTCAACGCACCGATCTCAATCGTGAACGGGGTTCATTGCTCGAGCGCTGTGAACGTCTCGGAAGCCGTGAACTCCATGCCGAACTTGAGGAAACGTCCAATCGTCTTGAGCTCGCTCAACAGGCAGAAGAACAGGAAACCCAGCTGGTTGAGTCACGGGTTCTGCTTCTCAAGCGGTTCCAGGACGCGCGTGCGGACCTTTCACGTCGTTACTCGTCACCATTGAGAACCAGCATTAATCGTTTCATTGCTCCGTTTCTGCAGCATCCCGGCGACAGCTCTGAGCTGCGTTTTGATGCCAGCGACGGCCTGAAGGATCTGCGACTTCAGCGCTCAGGTCAGAGCCTGGAGTTTTCACAACTCAGCGGAGGACTCAAGGAACAGCTCAACGCAGCTGTTCGCTTAGCAATCGCCGAGGCTCTGCGCGATGGTCATGACGGCTGTCTCCCTTTGTTGTTTGATGACGCCTTTACCAACAGCGATCCCTCGCGACTTGAAGCGGTTGGGAGCATGCTCCGGCAGGCCGTTGATCTGGGTCTTCAGGTGGTGCTTCTCAGTTGTGACCCGGATCCCTACCGAGAGATTGCCGATGCGGTGATCGACCTCGACGATCACTGATTGGTTGGATTTGGATGATTGAATTCAGAGTGCGTTTTCGATCACGTTCATGGCTTTGAGATAGGCCGGTGGTTCATCGGCTGTGTCCTGTTCCTCGATGCCGTTGTCATCCCGAATCAAGCGGCGGGCGTTATCAGCAATCACAGCATTCACCAACAAATCCATCGCTTCAGGCTGGTCAAGATTCTGGAGTGCCTCTGCGTACCGCCGGCTGTGGGTGGGTCGCACCGACTCCTGGCAGTAATTGGAGAGCTCACGGCTTTCGGTCATCACCGAAAACGCCACATCTTTGGTGGTGGAATTTCCATAAATAGCCATGTAGAGCAGATTCACCATCGATGCGTCGTGCACGGGAATGGCGTATTTGCGCACGATCTGTGGCCAGTAGCGCAACGACTTGAGACCTTCCAGGCCTCCTTTACGCAGGCCTGCCTGTTCGCACCAGTTCTCGAGCTCTTCCATCGAGTGCGGACAGCGCTTTTCGTCGAGCATGTGCTCTGCCAACACCTGACCTGCATGGAAATTTCGGGTCGGTGTGCCGGAAACCGGCAACATCATGCTGCCGCGTACGTCAGCCACCATGGCGGTGAGTTGCGCAAAGGTGTGATCGCGCACCTTCTCCATATCTCCCCCGCGCACTAAAGCCGCTTCGATCCTTTGAACGCCATAACCGAGCTCCGTCAGTGCAAAAGGCTGACGGTTGTAAAGCCTCTGGCGATTGCGCCGAGCCATGGAAACCGTTGCCGCTTGGTCCAGACACTGGTCAAGCAGAAGCGTCAGCAGAGTTGGAAGCACTCCAGGGTTGTCCTGGTGATAGGCGTAGCCAAACCCGGCGAAGACCGACGACATGTTTTTCGCTGCCTTGATGTACTGCCCCTCAATGTTGTGAACCCCAGCTGAGACCTGAATGTTCGGCGACAGTCGATCCAGCATTCGCGCTCCCAGGAGCGCTGTCAGTGCGTTGGGATGGCAGAAATTGGCCGTGAAGCTGTCGAGCGGATTGCGCAGGGCGCCATGACGGTGAAAGCCTGAGAAAAAGCCCAGGCTTGGGACTTTTTCACACAACACATACGACTCGTTGATCAGGTTGTCATGACTGAATGATCCGGCCAGGCAGGCCAGAACCACGTGTTGCCGACCCAATTGATCCCGCAGTTGAATCGCTTCGATCAGGTCTTCTTCAACATGATTGCTGTTGGCACTGAGCACAACCAGCTCACAGCGTTTGAGCAAGTCAGCCAGGGTGTTGGGCTGACGTACACCCCCAACTCGATGGCTGCCCATGCGTTCCATGACCGCCACATGCTTCGGGTCCATGCCGTCGAGGGCCGACTGCGTGAACGCACCGAGAAGCTCGCGATCGGGTCGGGGTGCCAGCAGCAGATTCTCTTCGTCCTTCTGCTGCATGGCGCAGTTGTAGGCAAGGGAAGCGGGATAGAGCCCTACGCTGTAAAACCCGACCTTTCCGGTTTCCAACTCCCAGACCCGCTGACGCACCTGATCCCTGTCGAGGCTTGGAGGAAAGAATCCGTTTGAGTTCAACAGTGCTGCAGTACTGAGACTCATTGCAATGAAGGGGAGGATGAGGTGAATAAAGGATGAAATGCTTGGGCTGGCAGCCGAGTTACACCGCTGTCTTTGGCGGGGTCATGAGTTCGGAGCAAACCGTTGGATCAGCCTGTTCAACCTCAGCATTGATCCATTATCTGCTCTCAGGTCAGAGGGAGCTTCGCCCATGCTGCAGGGATGATGGCTGAGAACACCAGCCGACAATCTCATTCCCCAAGTTTGTGAATGGTTTGTCTGACGACAGATGGAAGAATCGATTGGTTGAGATGTGCATCATTGAAGACTGACTTTGCGTTGATAATCGGTTGCTGTGCGTCAGAGAGCTCCAGAGAATGTTGCTTTTGTTCGAGAGATCATGACGTTGATGGCTTATCCTTATTTCAAGACCTAATGCCTTTATTTAGATTCTGAGCGATGAATAGCCAGGAAATGGAGAACGAAATTCGTGCTCTGCTCGGAAGCGGGCGGATTGGATCGTTGGAAGGTCTTTTGGTGGATTCGGCGGATTGGGGAGTCAATATCAGGATGACATTAAATGAAAATTTTGTCGAAGTTGATTTGATTAAAAACTGGGATGGATTTGAAATGATTTTGCTTGATGATCAAAATCGTAGTTCTATCCAAATTGATGAGCTCAAGGACATTCTGCAAGTTTTAAAAAGTCACTATTAATCCTCCTGTGACACTGTTTTGCTTCCGTTTTCGAAGCTGATTTTCATTGCCAAGATTGCTAGGTTTAATGCCAATGTGAATGCATTTGCGATCATCACCGGTTTGGCGTCTGTCTGAACCCCATAGATCACCCAGCAAAAACAGCCTGTGCTGAACGTGAGCAGCAAAGCATAGGAAACGTCTTTGGCAGATCGCGTTTTCCATGTTTTGATCACTTGTGGCAGAAATGCGATTGTTGAAAGTGTTGCTGCTGCGAAGCCGAATATTTCAGACGAACTCAAATCTAATGTCATATGAAAAATGTTCGTTGATCAATGTTGAGGCTTTTAGTATAGCTAAATTGTTCAATTGTATGAAGCCTAGGAGGACGGAATCACAGGATCAGTTTTTGTCAAGACATCCTCAGAACTAATGGCGATCTTTCAGGCAGCTTGAATCTGGGCTAGCCCGTTGCCAGCATCATCCACAAGTGATGTGATCCAGTGGCTTTAAAGCTTTTCGGCGGTCCAAGAACAAGAGCACGCATGTCTCGCTGGTTCATGGAAATCAAAGCGATCAACGATGAACTGATTGAACTGGCACCTGCAGTCAATTCACGACCGCCATGCTGATTTCCTTGGCATCAACCCATTTGGAAAGCTTCCTGCTTTGATCGACAGTGATGTCCTGCTTGAGGATGGATCTCCACTCAAGTTGTTCGAAAGTGGTTCAATCCGTTTGCATCTTGCCGAGACTCATAGCTGCGGCCTCATGTGCATGATTCGTTCCCTCCAGTCGTGATCGTGAATTTCCACGACTCATGGAGGTGTTCAATCGTTAACTAAATCCTGAGCGTCCTCTGGTTGGCGATTACTGGGGTGCTGCTGACTGCGCTGTTCAGGCCCATCTCAGTGACCTGCCATTGTTTTCCCCAGAGCTTGATCTCAGCCCCTATCCGGTGATTCAGGCTGTGATTGAGCGCACCCATCTCCGGCCTGCCTTCAGGTTGGTCATGGGTTTTGCCTCAAGTCTGATCATCGTTCCGCTGTTCGATGATTGGCGATTCAATCGCTGCATGGGAGGGTGAGAACCAAGCTCGCGACAGCATGGTTGGGATGGATCTCGCTTCACTGCATCAGGAACTCGTCGCCAGTCCAGACCTTTTGATCGTGCAGGACCTTGACGGGGTCTGCATACCTCTGGTGAAGGATCCACTCACCCGGAGCCTTTCTGCGGATTATGTGCATGCCGCTGCTCGATTACGTGGCAGTTTTGTGGTTCTGACCAATGGCGAACACGAAGGTCATCGCGGCGTCAATCGCCTTGTTGAGAAAGCACTCGGTGACAGTGAAAAGGCCCGAAGTCAAGGTCTCTATCTCCCCGGGCTCGCTGCCGGTGGTGTGCAGCTGCAGGATGAATTCGGCAACGTCACGCATCCAGGAGTCAGTGAGGCTGAAATCAGCTTCCTGGCATCGGTTCCCGGGCGGATGAAGGCACTGATGTGTTCCATGCTCCCTGCCTTGATGCCGGAATTGAGCGATCAGGAGCTATCCGTTGAGGTTGATCTGGCGGTTCTAGACACTCAGCTCTCACCCACCATCAATCTCAACCACCTGTTCAGTCGAATCCCTGATGATGTTGATCACCAGCGCCGATTGCAGTCAATGCTGGAGTCGCTCATGCAGCAACTGATGGCGATGGCCGTTTCCGAAGGGCTTCACGACTCTTTCTTCCTGCATGTTGCGCCGAATCTCGGGCGTGATCCCCTTGGCTGTGAACGGCTCAAGCCTGCCGTGAAGGGAGACGTTGGCAGTACCGATATCCAGTTCATGTTGCGAGGAGCCATCAAGGAAGCGGGATTGCTGGTGTTGATCAATCGCCACATCGCAGCACGCACAGGCACGGCACCTCTCGGTGAAGCGTTCAACGTCAGAACAGCACCCAATGACCATGAAGCACTGCTGGCTCTCTGCAAGCAACGGATACCTCGTGAACAGATGCCTCACCTCGTCGGCGTTGGTGACACTGTTACTTCAACGATCAATCCTTCTGGAGAAGGCTGGTTGAGAGGAGGCAGTGATCGAGGCTTTCTCACTCTCCTTCAGGAACTCGGATGCAGCTTTGGACGTCCAAACCGGGTGGTGCTTGTCGACAGCAGTGGCGGAGAGGTTGACCGACCGTCGTTGACCGATGGCTCTCTCGCCGGGATCAGTGACCCTGAGGATCCTCTGCATTTCGATGTCTGCATTCCTGGCGGTCCCAAGGCCTATGTGAACTGGTTCACCGCTTTGTCGGAAACGCGGACCGAACGCACACCCTGAAACATCCCTGCCAGATTGATCTCGGTGTATGCCCTGATCGTTGAACAGTCGCCTGCCTCACTTTGCGGGTGATTCGCCAGAATTCCAACAGGTCACGGCTTCAGATCGCACCCCGACGTTGACATCAACCTTTCCCGAAACACTGAGGTTCCCCCCCGTTCGCCGAGGCAGATTGACCACTCTGCAGGTCAACCTCGGCTATCGATGCAATCAGAGCTGCAGTCACTGTCATGTGAATGCCGGCCCCTGGAGGAAGGAAATGATGGCTGGGGAGCTCATTGATCTGATCCCTGAGGTGCTCGCTCGCCTTGGTCTTCGCTGTCTGGATCTCACCGGTGGTGCACCGGAACTGCATCCTCAGTTTCGTGAGCTTGTTACGGCGGCCAGGGCTCTTGGCGTCGAAGTGATCGATCGCTGCAATCTCACGATCCTCAGCGAACCCGGACATGAGGATCTTGCTGAATTCCTGGCGGTGATGGGTGTGAGGGTGGTTGCATCTCTGCCCTGTTACGAACAGGAGAGGGTCGATCTACAGAGAGGCCAGGGGGTCTATGAGCGCAGCATTGCAGGTTTGAAGCAGTTGAATCGGTTGGGATACGCCCAACCCGGATCACCCTTGCAACTTGATCTGGTGTTCAACCCTTCAGGCCCTTCCCTTCCTCCGGCTCAGGAATCCCTTGAGGCCCAATACCGGCAGGCCTTGTTGTCTAGCCACGGGATTACGTTCTCCCACCTACTCACGATCACCAACATGCCGATTCAGCGATTCGCGCGAGATTTGCAGCATCAGGGTCAGCTCGAGCCGTACCAGCAGATCTTGCGTGAGGCCCATCGACCGGAAAATATTGCTGAGGTCATGTGCCGAAGCCTGATCAGCGTGAGCTGGACCGGAGCCCTCTACGACTGCGATTTCAATCAGCAATTGAATCTTGCATCCAACGCTGGCCCTCGAGTGCTCGCTGATCTACTCAGCGCTGCGGATGGACTGATGGATCAACCGATTGCCGTCGCAGACCATTGTTTTGGGTGTACGGCTGGCAATGGATCCAGCTGTGGTGGTTCTCTTAGTTAAGAGTGACCTGAACGCCAGCTGGCGTGAACAGGAACACATGCTCCCCGAGCCGATGTTCCTCACCGTCGACGGCCCTCACGCCACCGGACACGAAATCAGCGGTGCGTTGTGCCTGGGCGATCTCCATGGACGTGAGATCAAGCACCACTGTTCTTTGACTGCGAACAGCCAGAACAGCTGCCATCCCCTCCGTCACGTCTTGCGGACGGATCACAAGCAGTTCCCGTAATTGCTCTGGAGTGAATTGATTCATTACTCTCAGCCTGGCGAGGCTGGAGGAAAGTCGCAGCAACCGTCACCATGCAGAGATGACTAAATCTTCCTCACCTGATTCGGCGCCAGCTCATTGCGGCAGTAAGCCCAAACGCCTGGCTGTTGGAATTGCCCCACTCGGCACTGTTTCGATCGGAATCGTGCCGATGGGCGTGATTTGTATCGGCATCGTTCCGATGGGGGTGGTCTCCATCGGTGTGGTCGCTATGGGCGTGATCAACCTCTCGATTGTGGGAATGGGACTGCTGGCAATCGGTGCCAACACCATGGGGGTCTGGACGGTTGGACCGATGAGCATGGGTTTGGTCCAGATCGGTGGGCGCGGCAGCCATGATCACAACGGCCACAATCACAGCAGCCCTAACCACAACAGCAATTCTCTCGCTGAGTCAGAGGACGATCCACGCTTGCTGGCTTTCCCAACCAAGGCTGAAGCTGAAGCACAGGCCAAGCTGATTGGCTGTGAGGGAGTCCACCAGATGGGCAGTCACTGGATGCCTTGTTCCGAGCATTCAACGGGCCATCACTAGGAAGCCCTGATCAGCGGCATGCAGGGCAGATGCCACGCACATTCAGGCTGGAATCGATCAGTTCAAAATCGAATTGCTTGCAAGCATCACGCCCTGCCTGAAGTACAGGCTCATTTTCAAATTCTTCCGTACGGCCGCAGCGCACACAGACAAGGTGATGATGGTGAATGTGTTCTTCATCCGCCAGCTCGAAACGACTTCCTCCATCTCGAAGTTCCAGTTCCTGAAGAAAATCCATCTCCACCAACAACCGCAGGGTGCGGTAGATGGTTGCCAGCGAGACCTTCGACTGATTGTCCACAAGCTGACGGTGGACCTCTTCTGCACTGAGATGACTACCGCTGCCGATCTGTTCAAACAGGTCCAGCACCAATCGCCTCTGCGGCGTCATCCGACGCCCTTCCTGGTGTAGCCCCTTCTTCAGAGTTCCGGTCGCTTCAGCAGAAGAGGTTGCAGGCGACATGCAAACGGAATGCAGTGTTTCTCAATAGTACGCACTATTGAGAGTCAACACCAGTGCTCGTTGACGAGTTGTTTTCACCTTTGGCTGGTCGCAAGCGTGACTTCTGATACGAATCGCCAGTCGAGCTGTGACGTCAACTGCCAGTGGATGCGTTTTAGGGCTGATCTTTGCGGAACCTCATGCCGATTGATCTGACATCGGCCTTAACAAGCCTCAACAGCCCGTCGAGGTTCAAGCCGGCAAACCCGATAGGCTGACTTGCCGTTCGATGAAAAGAGTGTCGGTCTCCTGGTCGGTGCTAATGCGCTTCGTCGCGAGCGGCCTTTTCTTGTTGGCTCATGGACTGCTGGTGCTTGAACACATCGCACTGGGAACAGCACTTCACGGCGTTGCCGAAGTCTTTCTGGCTCCCTGGGCGTTGCGTCACCGTGCCTGGGACCTGATTGTGATTGGGTTGATTTTCTGCGTTTTTGACCTGTGGGGAACCCTGAGATTGATCAATGTGCTGGGTTGAGCGTCACAGATTCCATCCACCAACGGGCCACGCGTCCAGCTTGATTGGGTTGAGGCGCTGGCACCGTGACCACGACGAGCCGCTTGTTGCTCCGTTGGTAGTCGTAACGGCAGTATCCAGCACCTGTTCCTGAGCAGGACGCCAGTGACGACAGTTGATTGCCCGCCAGCTTCTGCTCAAAGGTCTGTACTTGTCCTTCAGGAGCAGGATTCCAGCCTGTGGAAGTCAGGGTTTGGTCGACAACCAAAATCGATTGCCCTGCCTGCAATTCAGGTGGACGTTGCTCCGCTTTGAGATCAACCCAGATCCCGGACATGATGAGTCCGGAAAAAACCAGCAGCCAGCGCATAACCGAGCCCGTTTACTCAGGCATAGCCATGGATCTGCTTCGAATGCCACGCTTCAGCGTTGATCCTGTTCGGCCTCTCTGGCTCCAACGACCAGAGCGGCGAAAAACGGCAGAACCGCAAGGGCTGTGAGAATTTCCACCAGTGATCTTCGAGTACAAGGAAGCTTGCGCTGTGTAACGGATCGCTGTGGTTTCAACAGTTACCAGCGCAACCACAACCCACAGCAGCTTCTCGTAATTCACCGGCTCGGTTCGGGACAACAATCAGGCCGACAGAACGATCGCCTGAGCGAATGATTGGTGACCAGTCAGTTCATCACACATCGATGATTCGCGAGGAATCAATTGTTGTCCTTTCAATATTGCTAAAATTTTGTATTGATTCAGCTCATTGAAGTGGTGATTTGGAATCAATCAGTTGCCTTCCCATAAAAAATAACCACCTAACACACCAGCTTTATTGGAATGCAACATCACGTCGTTTGATAACTCCGCTTCTTTCAGAAGCTTGCTGTTGCCACCACCCAAGTGCAAAAAGTCCCAGTTCCAGATGTACTTTGTCGTTGATATGACTTTTTCAACACGCTGAATCCACTTCTCTTTGCCAATCTCTTCAAGTGCCGGTCTGCCGATATAGTCTTCATACGTCTTTTTCTTTTTAAACAAATGATGGGCAAGTTCCAGGTTGGGTACCAGGCGTCCATCAAGAAACAAGGCTGATCCCATTCCTGTGCCAAGGGTCAGCACCATTTCAACACCCTCTCCGGAAACACATCCATATCCCTGTACATCTGCGTCATTGGCAACTCGAGTCGGTTTTTTTAGGCGCTGTTCCAGTTGAGCGGCAAGATTAATGCCTAACCAATGGGTATCTAAGTTGGCAGCCGTTTCAATAATTCCATTGCTGACGACGCCAGGGAAGCCAACGGCAACACGATCAAATTCGGGCACTTTGCTGGTCAACTCTTGAATGACCCCAAGAATTGATTCCGGGGTTGCAGGGTGAGGAGTTTCTTGCCGTTGTCGATCACACAACTCACTCCCTGTGGGGTCAAGAACAATGAGCTTGACACCTGTGCCGCCAATATCGACGCAGAGAGTGTTGGCTGATGATTTCATTCTTGCGCTTAATATGAACGATAGTCTATGTCTGAAAACTCAGCTTTTCAATCATTTCAGGTTTTGTCGAAATTGCGTTTGAAACTATCGATAGCCCGAGCCTTTGGCCTAGGTCCACGGCTGAGGCTGATTGTCAAGGTTTGTCGATCTTGATGGGTCCTTTCTTGTCGATCAGAAAGAGTTCTATGCTCTAAAAATAAAACTAGACGGTCTTTGGTTGGCTTGACAAGCTTGCTGTCAGCTGATTGATGGTTTTCTGTAGCGCTTGTATTGCTTGTTAATGAGGTATCTAGAAAGCTGACGTCTCGCAGTCTCTTTGGAGGC
>Ga0208130_1000886_pt1 | contig 14944 bp, 8 predicted proteins | sample ETNtaG_31_FD_185771 | JGI IMG/M metagenome (GOLD analysis project Ga0208130, IMG submission 185771) | Marine microbial and viral communities from oxygen minimum zone, Eastern Pacific Ocean - ETNP201310SV78 (SPAdes) (version 2) | ecosystem: Environmental > Aquatic > Marine > Oceanic ...
CTGAATTTTGTATTAGAGGTGTTACAAGTTTTGGTTATGCAAACAACCCTCTTATTTTGATCGATGGATTAGAAGTTACTACTAACGATTTAGCTAGGATAGAACCGGATAACATAGCGAGTTTTTCAATCATGAAGGATGCTACAGCAACTTCACTTTACGGAGCAAGAGGTGCTAATGGTGTAATCTTAGTTACAACAAAAGAAGGTAAGAAAGGAAAGGCTAAAGTTTCTTTTAGATATGAAAATTCAATATCGTCACCGTCACAAACTAATGAATTTTTAGGAGGCGTTGATTATATGAACTTATATAATCGTGCAATTAGAACAAGAGACCCATCAGCTCCATTAACTTACAGTATATCTAAGATATATGGAACATTGAATGGTGGAGATCCTAATATTTATCCTAATGTAAATTGGTATAATGAATTATTTAAGGATTATACTATAAACAGAAAAGCAAATTTGAATGTTAATGGAGGAGGAGATATAGCACAGTACTACCTTTCAGTCTCACATAATAATGATACTGGTTTATTAAAAGTAGATCCTTTAAACAACTTTAATAATAATATTGATATTAAAAGGTCTAATTTAAGAGCTAATATAAATATAGACTTAACAAGTACAACAAAAATTGCCGTTAAATTTTATTCCTTATTTGAAAGATATAATGGTCCCTCAGTTTCGGCAAATGATATATTTGGTTCTGTAATGCAGGCTAATCCTGCAAACTTTCCAAAGTATTTTTCTTACGAAGATAATTTAGGATATAATCATACTCTTTTTGGAAATAAAGGTAATGGTGGATTTCCTAATCCTTATGCTGATATGGTAAAGGGTTATAAAGATAGATTTACGAATACTATTTTTTCCCAAGTTCAAATTGAGCAGGACCTTAAGTTTATTACTGAAGGACTAAAATTTCGTGGGATGGCTTCTGTTCGAACATATACTATGAATGAAAACTCGAGGGAATATACACCATTCTATTATGGGATGGCTGAGGTTGAAACAGAACAAGGAATTTTAAATTATTTATACAGAATTCAAGAAGGAACAGAGTTTTTGAATAATCCAAGTGTAAATAACTTAGGTACTAGTAGATTTTATTATGAATTTGTAACAGAATATAACAGAAAATTTAATGAGCTACATGATATAGGAGGTTTGCTTGTATTTAATTTTAGTGAATCCTTAAATACTATAGGAGGTAATAGTGCTTTTGCTACATTGCCTTCAAGAAATATGGGGCTTTCGGGAAGATTTTCATACAATTATGATTCGAGATATTTCACTGAATTCAACTTTGGTTATAATGGCTCTGAAAAATTTGCTAAAAATAATAGGTTCGGATTTTTTCCATCCATTGGTCTTGGTTGGATTTTATCAAACGAAGAATGGTTTAATGAAAGGCTGCCTGATGTAAATATGTTTAAACTTAAACTTACTCATGGTTTAGTTGGTAATGACGGAATTTCAAGTGCTGATGATAGATTTTTCTATTTATCTGAAGTTAATTTACAAAGTGATAGTTATGGGTTTACATGGGGCTCTGATTTTAATAATTACTACCAAGGTTATGTTATTGATAGATATTCTAATCAAAATGTGACTTGGGAAGTAGCTGAAAAAACAAATTATGGATTAGAGTTAGGATTGTTTAATTCTTTGAACTTGCAAGTTGATTACTTTACTGAGCATAGATCAAAAATTTATATGTCTAGAGACTATATTCCATCAACTATGGGGTTAACAACAACAATCAGTAGCAACTTAGGTGAAGTTGATTCAAAAGGTATTGATTTATCAATCGATTACAACAAAGCTTTTGACTCAGGGTTGATACTTTCAGGAAGGGGTAATTTTACTTATTCTACTAACGAAGTTCTAATTAATGGAGAACCTGATTACACTTATGATTATTTGAGTAGAATTGGCTATCCAGTAAATCAAGCATGGGGATTAATTGCAGAAAGATTATTTATTGATCAAGCAGATATAGAAAATTCGCCTGAACAATTTAACGGATTTTCTTCTTCTTCAAATTCCTATATGCCAGGTGATATTAAATATACTGATGTTAATAATGATGGCGTTGTAAATGAGTTAGACAGAGTCCCGATAGGCAGACCAACAGTTCCAGAAATTGTTTATGGATTTGGAGTGTCAGCTTCTTACAAAGGTTATGACTTTTCTATTTTTATGCAAGGTGTTGCTAGAACATCTTTCTTTATAAACCCAAATGATATATCACCTTTTGTAAATGAAAGAAATGCCTTAAATGTGATAGCTGATAATCACTGGTCTATTAATAATCCAAATCCAAATGCATTTTGGCCAAGACTTTCAACATACTCAATTTCTAACAATGAACAACAGTCTACATGGTGGCAAAGAGATGGTGATTTTATAAGATTAAAAAATTTAGAGATAGGTTATACTTTTCCAGATAATGGAACAGGTTTGTTTTCAGGATTAAATACAAGAATTTATTTTACTGGATTGAATCTTTTAACCTTTTCAAAATTTGATTTATGGGATACAGAAATGGGAGGAAATGGATTAGGGTATCCTCCTCAAAAGGTTTATAATATTGGATTACAAGTTAATTTTTAATGAAAAATATGAATAAAAAAATTATAATTATTGTTTTACTATTTGGAATGTTCAGTTGCGACGAATACTTAGATATAGTTCCTGACCAAACTCAGCAAATTGACTTATTATTTGAAAGAAAAGAAGTTGCTTACACAGCTTTAGCAACTTGTTACGCCTACTTACCTAAAAATGATGGTGTTTACACCTCCTTTATGATGATGAGTGATGAGGTAACCACACCAATCGCAAAAGAAACTGATGGTATAAGAATAATGAAAGGTCAGCAATCTGCCTCTAACCCTAAATTTGGATTATGGTCTGGATGGTCAGATCAAGGCCCTTTGTGGGAAGGAATTAGACATTGTAATGTGCTGATTGAAAACATATATAATGTAGTCGATATGACAGAGGAGGAGATGAACACCTGGGCAGCAGAAGCTAAGTTCCTTAAAGCATATTATCATTTTTTATTATTTACTTACTATGGGCCCATTCCTATAGTAGACGAAAATTTACCTATTTCTGCCAGTGACACTGAGGTTAGGGTAAAAAGAAGAACAGTTGATGAGTCTGTAGCTTACATTGTTGAAACCATTGATGAAGCAATTGTTCATCTGCCAGCAAGGGTGCTTAGCTCCAATGATTTGGGTAGAATTGATCAAGTTATTGCTAAGGCAATTAAATCTAGGGTTTTAACTTACGCAGCTAGTCCATTATTCAACGGAAATACTGAAATGTACTCTGGATTTGTAAATGATGATGGAGAACATTTCTTTAATCAATCATATGATCAAAATAAATGGGATTTAGCAAGGGATGCATCACTTGATGCTATTACTGCTGCCCTTGAAAATGGAGTTAGTTTGTACGAGTTTACCTCAACACCTCCAAATTATGAAGATGAGTATGAAGAGGAAGAATTTATACAGACATTGTATGATCTAAAGTATACGATTGTAGATAAATGGAATTCAGAGTTAATATGGGGTAATTCTAACCCAGTTCGAGACAATGATTGGTGGCAAATGCAGGCTGCATGTATGATGAAAAATCCAAATGCATCATCAGTAGAAGCAGCATGGCAATGGATTGCACCGACATTAAGAGTTGCTGAATTATTTTATTCCCAAAATGGATTACCTATTGATGAAGATTTAACTTATGATTATCAAAATAGATATAATGTAACGTCTGTTGGTGGTTCACAAAACTTACAAGCCCAATACGGAGCAAGTACAGCCAAATTAAATTTGGATAGAGAGCCAAGATTTTATTCGTCTCTTGGATTTGATCGAGGCTACAACAGAACATGGGGAAATTTGTGGCAATTGAGAATGAAAAAGGGAGAAAGTCATGGAAGAATTGCAAATTCAGATGATTACTTAATTACTGGTTATGCATTAAAAAAATTAGTACATCCTGACTCTGAGGGAGATGGCTATTCAAAGATTGTGACTTATGCATGGCCGATGATAAGACTTTCAGAACTATATCTAAATTATGCTGAAGCGGTAAATGAGTCATCTGGGCCAAGCTCTGATGCTTATAATGCATTGAATGCTGTTAGACAGAGGGCTGGTATCCCAAATGTTGAGGATGCATGGAGCGATCCTTCGATTTCAGCCAATGTAAACAAGCATACAAACCAAGAAGGTTTAAGGGAAATTATTCAACAAGAACGTCTTATAGAACTATCTTTTGAAGGCAATAGATATAATGATCTTAGAAGATGGAAATTAGCTGAGGAATACTTTAATTCCCCTGTATTTGGGTGGTCAGTAGACGAAACAACAGTGAGTGGTTATTATAACATAACTCAGGTTGGTATAAGATCATTTAACAACCCAAGAGATTACTTTCATCCTATAAGTATTAACGAAATAACAATTAATCCAAACCTGATTCAAAACCCTGGTTGGTAACAATAAAAATATTATGAAAATAATTAAGATACTGGCAATTTTATTAATCTCCTTTACAACTATACTTGGTTGTAAGGATGATGAAAATCAAGATTCAACTCCCCCAGGAAGTTTAACAATTGAAAATATAACACCAACTAATGGTGGAGGAATAATTTCATATATATTGCCTGAGGACTCAGATATCTTGTTTGTAAGGGCAGAGTATACTAATTCTTTGGGAGTTGATGTGTACCGAGTTTCTAGTTCTCATAATAATTCAATTGAAATAGATGGTCTAAACCAAAATACACCAATACAGGTAAGGTTATTTGTTGTAGATGAAAATGAAAACATGTCCCAGCCAGTTGAGGTAGAATTTACTCCACTACCTTCATTTATATTTTTGGTTCAGGAAAGTATTTCAATCACACCCGATTTAGGTGGAGTTAAGCTAGAATGGGATAACATCGCAGAAAAAACTGTATACGTGCATTTACATATTGTAAATGGAGGAGATGAAGAAATTAGAATTCTATCCTCAAACAGCGCTAGTGAAAGTATTTTTGTTAGGGGATTAGAATCGGTAGAAATGACTTTTTTGACTAAGGTTGAGGATTTTGATGGTAACATAACAGATCTGGAGGAAAAAGCAACATTAACACCTTTATTTGAGGAAATGATTGATAAGTCTACATGGACCCTTATGAGTCAATTGTCTGTAAACGGTAATGCATGGGAAGGAGAAACAACAGCTTTTTGGGATGATATCGTTGATACTGCTGAAACTAATTCTGATAATAGTTATTTTATTATTTGGAGAGATCAAAATGGCGGCACTCTTGATTGGCCATTAGACATAGTAATTAATCTTAATAAAAATGTTAGAGTCCACAGATTCAAAGTATGGCAAAGAGCATTTTGGTATGGTGGTCCGACAGGTGCACCATATTATTATCAGGAGGAAAATATGAGGTCATTTGACTTGTATGCTAGTAACAATTCTGTTGACTGGACATTATTAGGCCAATTTGATATTGGTGATCCAAGTGACGAGAATGGAAATATACCACAAGATTTTATCGATGCTGCAGCTGATGGACATGATTTTGATCTTGATGGTGTTTCAGAAAAGTTTAGATATCTAAAGTTTTCAATAACATCAAATTATGGTAGTGATACATATGTTCACGGTTCTGAGATAACACTATGGGGATTGGATAATGTAGATTAATCTATGAGGAATTTTTTACCGATCTTATTATTTTTAGCTACTCATTTAATTTCATCGCAAAATTTATCAACCCTAGGACCTTATTTAAAAGACGATAACAGTAATAATGTTATTTTAAGAGGAATAAATTTAGGCGGATGGATGCTGCAAGAGCCATATTTATTCCAGTTTACCGGAGCTGCAGATTCTCAACATGAGTTCAAAGAAAAACTAGTAGAGTTCATTGGTCAAGAAAACACAGATAATTTTTACAATGCTTGGTACGAAAATTTTATAACTCAAGGAGATGTTGATTCACTTGCTAGTCACGGTTATAATAGTATACGTCTTCCAATGCATTATAATTTATTCACTTTGCCGATTCAAGATGAGCCTGTTTCAGGTGAAAACACTTGGTTAGATTTAGGATTTTCTATGGTTGATAATTTACTTGACTGGTGTGAATCTAATAACATGTATTTAATATTAGACTTACATGCTGCACCAGGTGGACAAGGATTTGGCTCTGATATTAATGACTACAATCCAAATTTACCCTCATTATGGGAAAGTGAAGAAAATAAAAATAAAACTATTGCTCTATGGGGTAAGTTAGCTGAAAGATACAGTGATGAACCTTGGATTGGTGGCTATGATCTATTAAATGAAACGCATTGGGATTTAGCAGAAAATGAATTAAGAAACTTTTACATTGACGTAACTAATGAAATTAGACAACATGATCAAAATCATGTAATCTTTATTGAGGGAAATGGTTATGCTAATGATTTTTCAGGATTGACCCCTCCCTGGGATGACAATATGGTTTATAGTTTTCATAAATATTGGAGTTTTAATGATTCGCTTGATTGGGTAACTTGGATCAGAAATGAGTATAGTGTCCCATTATGGATGGGTGAGGGCGGTGAAAATTCAAATCAATGGTTTACTGAGGCTATTAAGGTATTTGAGGAAAATTATATTGGATGGGCTTTTTGGCCGTGGAAAAAATTAGAATCTATTTCTGCACCATATGCCATCCCTACTAATTCAAACTATCAATCCTTGATTAACTATTTTAGAGGAGAATCTAGTGCTCCATCAATCGAAAATGCTGTTAGTGGTTTGATGCAATTAGCAGAAGACTCCCATATCTCAAATAACAGATTTCAGAAGGATGTTGTTGATGCAATGATAAGACAAGTCAATTCTAATGAAACATTGCCTTTCAATGGTCAAAATAATATCCCGGGTATTCTTTACGCATCTGATTATGATTTAGGTGCGATGAATTATGCATATTCAGATTCGGATTATGCCACTTATCACATTAACACGGACAATTTTCAGGCATGGAATCAAGGTTGGCAATATAGAAATGATGGGGTTGATATAGAAAATAGCAGCGATACTGACGGTAATGGTTTTCAGGTCGGTTTCACTAGTGAAGATGAATGGTTGATTTTTTCCGTTGAAATTCAAGAATCAGGATTTTACAATGTAGTAACAAGATACGCCTCTACATCTAGTGGGATTTTTTCTATGGAATTAGACGGAATTCCGATAGTAGACAACATTATTCTTTATAATACAGGTAGTTACTCAAATTTTGTGAATAAACTAACTCAAGGAATATATCTGCCAGAAGGAACATTTAAATTAAAAATGAAAATGGTTACTGGTGGATACAATTTATCAACTGTAAATTTTGATATTTCGGAAGAAATACCTGAATTTTCAATTGAATATGCTGAAGCACAAGAAGATCTATCAACCATTTTACTTTTATTAAATCAGCCACTAGATACTGATCAAGGAATAGACAGCTCTCATTTTGGGGTTTTTGTAAATTCAGAAGAAGTATCTATTTCTGATATTGAAATAAGTGAAGAAAATCCTCAAGTAATATATATTTCTCTCGATGAAGAATATAACTTTTTAGATGATATCTCGGTAAGTTTTTATCAGGAATCAGAGTTAGAATCTATTTTCAGTGAGTTTTTAATTCCATTTTCACAATTTCCGGTTTATAATAATGTAAGTGAAAGAATAATTATTCCTGGTATAGTTGAAGCTGAAGATTATATCTACCAAGAGGGTCTTTCAACTGAAGAAACCTCAGACACAAATGGTGGGTTAAATATAGGATATACTGATGTGGGTGATTTTGCAGATTATTTGGTATTAGTGACCGAGACAGGAGATTATGATATTAATTTTAGAGCTGCCTCAGAAAATCAGTCTGGTTCGATTTTACTTCAATTGATTGACGGATCAAATATTCAGAATTTAACTCAAATTTCTCTTCCTATTACTGGTGGATGGCAAACATGGGAAACAGTTTCTGCAACTACAAACTTAAGTGAGGGATCGTATAAGCTAAGGTTGAAAGTTATTCAATCTGGTTTCAATTTGAATTGGATTGAATTTGATTTTAACGGAAATTCAATGGGGCTTGATGATAATGAAATGAAAGGTTTAAGACTTTTTCCTAATCCTGTAAATGAAATTTTAAATCTTTATTCAGAATATGAGACATTCACAATTGAGATATTTGATATAATCGGTAAAAAAATATTTGAGGCCGAGAATTTAAATTCAATTAATGTTAGACATTTTGAAGAAGGAATCTACTTGTTAAAAATATCTTCAGGTAATTATAAACAGTCAAAATTATTTATTAAAAAATAATTGTTTTTTAGTCTATTCACATTTTTGTAATTTTAAGAAAACAAACTAAATATGCCTAGATATCACAAACTAGGAGATATACCCAATAAAAGACATACTGTTTTTAAAAATAAGAATGGTGGATTTTACTATGAAGAGCTTTTTGGTACAATTGGATTTGACGGAATGTCATCTTTAATGTACCATACTCAAAGGCCAACTCAAGTCAAGGAAATCCTAAAAACATACTCCGTATCTCCTAAAGCTGCAATTGAAAATAATATGAGATCAATGATGTTGATGGGTTTCAACATTAAAAAAGAATCTGATTATTTAAAAAGTAGAAAAGTAATTTTATTTAATAATAATTGTCAAATATCTCTAGCTTCTCCCAATAAATCATTGAAGGATTATTTTTATAAGAATACAGATTCTGATGAGGTGATTTTTATCCATAAAGGATCCGGAAAACTCAGAACTTTTTTAGGTAATATTGATTTTTCTTATGGTGATTATTTAGTGATTCCTAGAGGGGTTATTTATCAAATTGAATTTAATGATGAGAACAATAGATTATTTGTTGTTGAATCAAAATCACCTGTTTATACTCCTAAAAGATACAGAAATTGGTTTGGACAGCATTTAGAAAGTTCTCCTTATTGTGAGAGAGATATGCATCCTCCAACTGAACTGGAAACCTATGATGAATCTGGAGAATTTCTTTTAAAAATTAAAAAGGATGACTCTATTCATGAATGTGTTTATGCTGCTCATCCTTTTAGTGTTGTTGGATGGGATGGTTATAATTACCCTTACAAGTTTTCAATTCATGATTTTGAACCAATAACTGGGAGAATTCACCAGCCACCACCGGTACATCAAACATTTGAAACAAGTAATTTTGTAATATGTTCTTTTGTGCCAAGATTATACGATTATCACCCTGATGCCATTCCAGCTCCTTATAATCACAGCAATATTGATTCAGATGAGGTTATTTACTATGTTGATGGTGATTTTATGAGTAGAAATAATGTTGACGAGGGTTACATTAGTCTTCATCCAGCAGGGATCCCACACGGGCCCCACCCAGGTTTAATGGAAAAAAGTATTGGAAAAAAAGAAACTAAAGAACTTGCTGTAATGGTTGACACCTTTCAACCTTTGAAGGTTACGGATTATGCACTAAAAATTGATGACGGAAAGTATTATCATTCTTGGATAGAAAAAAATAATTCGAAATAATATGGTAGCAGACAAAATTTTTGATGAAGCAAAAGATTTTTTGCCAATTCTAGGTATTGACTATATTGAATTTTATGTTGGAAATGCCAAGCAGTCTGCATATTTCTATAAATCTGCACTAGGGTTCGAATCAGAAGCATACTCAGGACTTGAAACAGGAGATAATTCTAAAGTCTCTTATGTAATTAAGCAAGAAAAAATAAGGTTTGTTTTAACATCATCATACATCAAAAATTCTGAAATTAATGAACATTATTTATCACATGGAGATGGAGTTAAAGTTGTTGCTTTTTTAGTTGAAGATTCTAAAAAATCATACGACGAAACTGTCAAAAGAGGGGCACAATCTTTTCTTGAACCCACCAAAATTGAAGATGAAAATGGTTACATAATTAAATCTGGTATTCACACATATGGAGAAACTGTCCATTTGTTTATTGAAAGAAAAAATTATAACGGTGTATTTCTTCCTGGTTTTAAAAAATGGGTAAATACTTATTCCCCCAAACCAATAGGACTAAAGTATGTTGATCACGTAGTAGGTAATGTGGGTTGGAATGAAATGGATAAATGGTGTGCATTTTATAGAGATGTTTTAGGCTTTACTCAAATAGTTTCTTTTGATGATAATGATATTTCAACTGAGTATACAGCCTTGATGAGTAAAGTAATGAGTAATGGAAATGGTAGAGTTAAATTTCCTATCAATGAACCAGCAGACGGACTTAATAAGTCACAAATAGAGGAGTATCTTGATTTTTATAATGGACCAGGAGTTCAACATTTAGCATTGGCAACTGACGACATAATTAAGACAGTTAGTGAAATGAAAAATAGAGGAATTGAATTCTTATATGTTCCTGAAACTTATTATGATGATTTATTAGACCGTGTAGGGCATATTGAAGAGGATATAGAATTATTAAGAAAAAACGGTATTTTAATCGATCGTGATGATGATGGGTATCTTTTGCAAATTTTTACAAAACCATTAGTAGATCGTCCAACTATATTTTTTGAAATCATACAAAGAAGAGGTGCTAATTCCTTTGGTAAAGGAAACTTTAAAGCTCTTTTCTTGGCAATTGAAAGGGAACAGAGAAACAGAGGAACACTTTAAGTCTTTATGTCAAACAAAATAGATTTAGAAATAGAGTTTAATGAAGTAACTTCAAAATTACCCAAGAGTCTACATTCATTTATTGTCAAGCAGCCTTACACCGAATATACTTTCCAAAATCAAGCCGTATGGAGATATGTAATGAGATTAAATGTTGATTTTCTTAAAAATGTGGCACATGAATCTTACATAAACGGACTTAAATTAACCGGAATTTCTATTGATGAGATTCCTAGAATGGAGGGTATGAATCGAATTTTAAAAGACATTGGATGGGCTGCAGTTGCAGTAGACGGTTTTATCCCCCCTAATGCATTCATGGCTTTTCAAGCTCACAATGTGCTAGTTATTTCTTCGGAAATTAGAACAATAGATCATATTGGTTATACACCAGCACCAGATATTATTCATGAAGCTGCTGGACATGCTCCAATTATTGCAAATGCTGAATATTCTGAATATTTAAGAAGATTTGGAGAACTAGGTAGTAAAGCCATATCCTCAGAGGAGGATGATAAAATATTTGATGCAATAAGAGAATTATCAATATTAAAGGAAAATCCAAATTCAACTCTTCAGGATATAAATAATGCTACAAAGAAGGTTGAAGAAATGCAAAAGAATATTGGTGAATTGTCTGAGATGGCCAAAATTCGAAACTTACATTGGTGGAGTGTTGAATATGGTTTAATAGGCGATATTGATAATCCAAAAATATATGGAGCTGGATTATTATCATCAATTGAAGAAAGTAAAGATTGTCTGTCTAAGAGTATTAAAAAAATCCCTTACTCTATTGAAGCAGCAGATACTAATTTTGATATTACTTCAGCTCAACCACACCTATTTGTAACACCTACATTTTCACATTTAAGTTATGTTTTAGAAAAATTTGCAAATCAAATGTGTGTAAGAGTTGGTGGTTTATCATCTGTTGAAAAAGTCATAGAATCAAAAAAAATTGGTACAATTGAATTGTCAACTGGTATTCAGATTTCTTCAGTTTTCACAAGAGTAATATCTAATGATGACAAACCAATTTATATTCAATCATCATCCCCAACAGCTCTTTCAAATAATAATAAAGAATTAATTGGTCATGGTACTAATTACCACAAAGATGGATTTGGTTCGCCTATAGGAAAATTAGAAGGAATAAATTTAGCAATTGAAGATATGTCTCCAAAAGATTTGGAAGCTTATGGGATTATAGAAGGAGAATATGTTGAGCTAAAATTTGAGGGTGGTGTTTTAGTTAGAGGAGTAATAATTACGGGAAAAAGAGATATAAAGGGTAAAATACAGTTAATAAGTTTTAAAGACTGTAGTGTTAAATATAAAGATGAAATTTTATTTAAACCTGATTGGGGTGTTTACGATATGGCTGTTGGAAAAAAGGTTGTATCAGTTTTTGCAGGACCTGCAGACGATAATTCATTCTTAAACAATTATAAACTACCAAAATCAACATCAGAGCAAATCGTTTATGATAACAAAAATCTACAATTACATAAATTGTATGGAGAGGTTAAAAATATTAGGCAGTCTGGACAGATTGAATTGAAAAAAATCTCCAGTATTTATAACAATATTATCAGCAATTATAATCATGAGTGGTTAATATTACTTGAAATTTATGAGATTTTATTTGAAACAAAATCTGATCTTCGAGATAAGGTTAAAAAATCCTTAACAGAACTGAGAAAAAATGATAAATTCACTGATTTAATTGATAACGGATTAAAACTTATAGAATGAACACTTGGATAGACATACCAAAAAATTCGGATTTTTCAATATATAACTTACCATTTGGGATTTTTTCTACAAATAAGAATTCAAAAAGAGTTGGTATTGCTATTGGAAATAATATAATTGATCTATTAGCATGTAATGAATTAGATATTTTTAAAGATTTAAATATTAATAATAATGTTTTTGAAAATAATTTTTTAAATGATTTTATTAATCTCGGAAAAAATACAACAAACAAGGTCAGAGAAATTATTCAACAGCAGCTTACAGATGAAAGTTCTAAAATTAAAATGAGTTCTGTTGTAATAATTCCAATGAATGAAGCTGAAATGCATTTACCTGTTAGAGTAGGTGACTACACTGATTTTTATTCTAGTATTGAGCATGCTACTAATATTGGGTCAATGTTTAGAGATCCCTCAAACCCATTACTTCCAAACTGGAGGCATTTACCCGTAGGCTATCACGGTAGAGCATCATCCATAATTGTAAGTGGTATTGACATTTTTAGACCTCAAGGTCAGGTAATGCCTATAGACTCTGATAAGCCTATTTTCACTTCTTCAAAAAGAATAGACTTTGAACTTGAAATGGGGTATATTATAGGTAAGAAATCATCTTTAGGGTCATCCATAACAACTGATGATGCTGATAATTATATTTTTGGAAAAGTTTTATTTAATGATTGGTCAGCTAGAGATATTCAAAAATGGGAGTATGTTCCACTTGGCCCATTTTTAGGTAAAAGTTTTGCTTCTTCAATTTCTCCTTGGGTAGTTACTATTGAGGCACTTGATAATTTTAGAGTTGCAGGTCCAATTCAAAATCCCGAAGTACTTGACTATTTAAAATTCAATGGCTTAAAGAACTATGATATCAATCTATCTGTTTCTATTTTACCAGAAAAAACAAATATTGAAACAATTGTTTGTAAATCAAATTTCAAGTATATGTATTGGAATATGAGCCAGCAAATTGCCCATCATACTATTAATGGATGTAATTTAAATGTTGGAGATATGATGGCCTCTGGAACAATCAGCGGAAAATCTAAGGATTCGTACGGTTCAATGCTTGAGTTGTCCTGGGGAGGTAAAAAAAATATAGAATTAAATGATGGTTCATCAAGAACATTCATTGAAGACTATGATTCAGTGATCATGAGAGGATATTGTGAAAAAGATAATATCAGAGTTGGTTTTGGAGAAGTTAAATCAAAATTACTACCTTCAATTTGATATGAAAAATTTCAAAACTATAGATCCTCATGATCTGTCAACTCAGCAAGTACATAAAATTCTATTAAGTTCTGTAACCCCACGACCTATAGCTTTAGCCAGTACAATTGACTCTAATGGAAATGTTAATTTAAGTCCATTTAGTTATTTTAATGTATTCAGTGCAGCTCCCCCCGTTTTGGTCTTTTCCCCTGCAAATAGGGTTACCGATAATTCCAAAAAGGATACACTAGTAAATGTTCAAGAAAATAAGGAGGTTGTAATTAATCTTATAGATAAAAATATTGTTGAACCAACCTCGCTATCAAGTGTATATTTTGAAAGAGGAGTAGATGAGTTTATAAAATCTGGTTTAACAAAAATTTCATCGACAAAAGTATCACCACCAAGGGTCTCTGAGTCGCCAATTTCTTTTGAATGCAAGGTAAATGATGTAATAAGCCTTGGAACTGATGGTGGAGCTGGAAACTTGATTATATGTGAGATTCTTATGATTCACATAAATAAAGAATTTTTAGACTCTAACGGAGATATAGATCCACTGAAATTAAATTTAGTGGCAAGGATGGGAGGTAATTATTATTTAGATATAAATCCTGATAATTTATTTGAAATCAAAAAACCAGTTGGTGTAAATGCTATTGGAGTTGACAATCTACCAAATCATATCAATGATTCTGATATTTTATCTAAAAACGACATTGCAAGATTAGGTAATGTCGAAATGATTCCCAGTGCAAAAGAAATCCATAAATTCATTGAATCTAAAGGGTTGGAAAAAATCATTAGTTTAGCAGACGAAAAAGAAAAAATTATTTTAATACACAAAAAGGTCAGAGAATTCCTTCAAAAAAATGATTTACAATCTGCAATATTAATGTTGTTTTCAATTTAAATGTATGAGAAAAGTTTTATTCCTATTCTTTTTTATTTTCATCATTCAACTAAATGCACAATCTGTATATGTAGAGGACAGAAAAATTTATGTTGATGGTCAAGAATACAGGGTAAATGGTATATGTTATGCAAGAGGAGAAGGCAATGGTGAAAATTCTGGTTATTCATTTAACGATGATATTCCACTATTAGTTGATGCAAATATTAATACCATAAGAACATATGCAGCAATTACAAACACTGCTGAACTTAATGCTTTCGCCAACGCAGGAATCAAAGTAATTATGATGCTAAATGAAAAT
>Ga0208130_1000887_pt1 | contig 14930 bp, 13 predicted proteins | sample ETNtaG_31_FD_185771 | JGI IMG/M metagenome (GOLD analysis project Ga0208130, IMG submission 185771) | Marine microbial and viral communities from oxygen minimum zone, Eastern Pacific Ocean - ETNP201310SV78 (SPAdes) (version 2) | ecosystem: Environmental > Aquatic > Marine > Oceanic ...
CCGTATTTGCAATTGTAAATAGGCGCATATTGAGCGACAGTTCGGTCTTTCACCCTCTCGCTGTCTCTTCCTTTTTGAGACGTCGATTTGCCATCAAGTTGTCCTGTGAAGTGACGGATGTCAAAAGACTTTGACGCATATGTACTTGACGAAGATCAATATAAAAGATGTTCACTCTCACTACAACGAGTCGTTTTTCTTCAACACATGCGTCCGTAGGCGGGCAGCACGATCGCGTGGGTGCGCGAGGAAATACATATGGAGCTATCCATAACAGGACGAGCGATTGGAACACCCGACACCGAGCTTCCCCCGTGAAATCGAATCGTACACGTGCACGCTCGACGTCAGTTCCGGACATTTCTGGATGCATACTGAGTAAAGGTGTGCCAAATTTTCACGCAATACCTCCGATAGGTGCACCCGTACTCGAAGGCCTACGTGAGCTCGCACAAGCAGGCTTCAAGCGGGGCGTTGTTTACATCTCCGACGGACTATTGGGTGATGAAATTCCGGCGACGCCTGAATTTTACCACGATAGATCAAGTCTAAACGTGTTCAAAGAAGCACCGCTTAGCCTGGAAGCGCACGTGAGTATGCGCAGTGTCAGTGCGAAAGATGTAGAGGCTTATTTCGCTTACTTTCGCAGCGTAACGTTGCAACTCGAGTCGTTTTGGACAGAAGAAGGCTGGGGGATCATCGATGTTGACATCTTTCTCGAGTGCATACGCACTGCCAGTGCTGCCGGCGGCAGAATTGGCATCGCGGTCTATCCTAGTACTCCAGTGAATTGTGTTGCGGAGTTTTTGCACGAGAAAGGCTATCTTCAATATGTTTCTCATTTCACCATTTTCATGGGAGGTACAACTTGCGAGAACCCATTTAGCGCGCAGATGGCGAGGCAAGTCGGGCAATTACAGGCGGGGAGGATGCCACTAGACCATGTTCCTAACGTCGATTCATTATCATCAACCATGCGGCAGTGGCGATACATGCCAGCAATGGAACGGAAGGTTACAGAGTTGCGACAGCTGTTGAGTTCTCTCGAGTCAAACTTCATTGAAATCGTAGGTATCGGTGCATTCGATACATTTTCTATTAGTTTTGTGGCTCGAACTGGTGTCGACTCTATTGTCATTACAGATATTGAGCGGTACAAATTTGTTGACGATGACTGGACTGATCTCACCAGTATGAGTGACTCCCGAAAAGCTAGCAAACTGATAGAGATGCCATTGTACGGCCGCACAGATCAAGGTAGCACGAAAGCCGTGTACTCTGATGCTATCCATCGTTCATTTGCAGCTCGGAACATCGTGCATCACCTCGAAAGACAGATGGCGAATGGTGACTGTATTTGAATGCGACATCGAATAGTTTGCAGAAAAGATGAGTTCAACAAGGATCGCTTATTTGGAAGCTGTCGTCGAATAGACATCAATATATCGACGAGCTCTTTAACCAGATTAGCGCTGGCATCTCATGTCTGGAAACAGTGATACACAGTCCTTCGGAGAGAGCGCACCGATAAATCGGGCTCGATGTCCTGTGTAGCCCGTACTAGGATAAATGTGAACATGAAACCCTCATCGGCGCCCAAAGGCGTCGTGTGAACGCCCAAAAATCAAGAACCCATACCCATGGTTTAGATCTGACTCAAACTGCAATAAATTCAAGAAGTCTTCAATTCCACCGCCTCCACTCACGCACGCGTTCGTTGAGGCGCTCTTCGAGTTCGTCGATACACAGACCAATATGCATATGCAGATATATATAGCCGTACATAGCCCTAATTCGGTGTCCCGAGTGCGCATGCTAGAGCGTCGTCACCGTCACCACTTGTCGCCGCGGTGATAGTCGATTCAGTCGAAGAGCCCGTGGATGGCCCCGTAACACCCTCGTACTCCTCAACATGACTCTGGTATTTCGGGAGCAACGCCTCTCTCTTTGTTTGTTGTTTTAGTGCATATACTTGGATTGAGTTTTCTCTTGTGAGAAACGCCAGTGCAACGTCGGTATGCTGTTCGCAGCGAATAAATAAGAAAGCTAAATCAAACAAGCGATAGTTTTAATTTCAACTTACGTTAAGTGAGCCGTCGAACGTCTGTGGCTTCGATGCGTTGACATCACGCGGACGAGAGAATAACAGGCACTCGAGAAAATCGCACCAGCATCGTGAGTCGCATCATGGCTTCCACGGGTGCTTTCACGGGTGCAGCCTGCTATGCATCTAGCATCTCGGGTCTCGATACAATATTACTGAGCTGACTGCGCAATTCAAATTTGGGGCAATGGCTAAAAAATCAGTGGTGGGCATAGGAAGACAAGTGTACCTTAGCAGAACGAGTTAGTCTTAGCAGGAGTTCGTCGACTGGAATGCGTCAGTGTGTGGTGGAAAAAATCTGACACACAGGAGTGCACTTCACCGCCTTCGGGTACAGAAGATGTAACTAGCCTAAAGCGTACGACCGTTGAGACGTTAACATTTCGGCACCCTCGCTCAAGATTTCTTCAGAATGGAATGTCTGAAAGCAAGGGGTGGGAGAACAACTTGCTCAAACTTTGATCAAGGTAGCAAACTGAAGCTGGGAAAATATAAACAGAATAAAGACGCCGTGACCTTCGGTAATTACTGCAGTGATCTATGAGGTCGCTCGAGCACTTGAGCCATGTCCCATCGGCTTCGTTTGCTGGCATCTTGAAACATCGCTGTCTACAACAGGACCAACCCATCGTCGTTGTCCAGATTTGTCATAGTGGCAAAATATTCGCCGTATGGGCCTAATTCCGATGACCAAGTCGGTCGCTCATCACAAGCAAATCTGGTGCCTTTTGCTTGAGCTCTGCCACTGAGCGGCAGCCCAACAAGCCCATGGCAAGATGGACATCGCGAGACAGCAACGTCAAAGCCTTGTCGACCCCATCAAATCCCCCTGCAGCCAGACCAAATAAATAAGCTCTACCGATTGCAACAGAGTCAGCCCCTCGAGCGAGGGCTTTTACAATGTCTAAGCCACGTCTTACACCACCATCAAGAATGACTTCGATGTCGTCACCCACAGCTTCACGCACCTCAGGCAGTACGTCGAATGTTGCAATCGAATCTTCCAGCTGCCTACCACCATGATTAGACACCCAAATTGTATCGAATCCAGTTTCCAACGCACGTGTCGCGTCCTTTGCTGAAGCAACCCCTTTAAGCGCCACTGGACCAACATCTCCCCACTCTTGGCAAAGCCATTCTGCATCTTTCCAGTCAAACTCGGGTTTCATTTGTGCCGCAATGAAATCAACCAGTGATTCAGCGGGAAAATCTGCGTCTGGTACCGCCTTGTAGCCATACGGGACACGGGACATGAAGTCATAAGTCCACGCTGGTGCCTTCACCGCATCGATGCATTGTCGCATTGAGTAAGTAGGGGGAACTGTGAAACCTGTTCTTGTATCCCGCTCACGATTTCCAACCCATGAAAAGTCAGCTGTTAGAACGAGAGACGTGAAACCTGCGTTCTTAGCGCGATCAAGAACCTCCTTCAATAAAACCCTGTCACGCCAAACATAAAGTTGTAGTGCCTTCGCCCCATCTGGGTGTGCCTCACGCACTTCTTCAAAGGTACTCGTCGTCAGTTGTGACAGTGCCATACCAAGACCGTGCTTTTTCGCCGCTTTTGCACTCGCGATTTCACCGTCTGCATGAAACATACGCTGACCTGCACAGGATGTCAGAAAATACGGCATTCGTGTGTCAAATCCGAGAATCTTCGTTTCAAGGTTGATATCACCGTTTCCAACACCGTGTAGGACTGCGTGGCGTAGTTGTACGTCGTTGAAAGCCTCTTGAGAACGTCGAAGCGCCCGTTCAGCATCGGCACCGGAATCAAGATATCCAAATACCATTGCATGTGCGCGCTTCTGAGCGGCTTCTCTTAGATCATAGATGTTCACTGCTTCTCTGACTCGCTTCTTTGAGGGTGCGTCAAGTATGGGCATCACCACTGGTTTCAGCATAGCAGCGATCGGACGAAGTGAGTAGACTATATTACTCATCATGTGCTGCCAAGTGGACTTAGCAGCGTTCACCTTCGCTGCAGCGGAAGCCATATCTTCACTTCGCCCGTGCGTTTGCTCGACTGGAGCTTCAGAAGCCAAGCACTCTCTGCTAACTTTGCAGGCCTTTCGCGCGGAATTCGCGTGCGAGCGCAGCATAAGCTGAAAGTATGGCAGAGTCATTTCACTTGTACAGAGCGCATCCGCTAGGATGCGTCCGTTGCCTCCTGGCCATACACGCTGAGCACAGCGAAGGGCCATCGTGCAACGCGTCTATACGTTATTTGACGAGGAGAAAGGCGTAGTGACGCCAACTTCGGTTGTACCGTGGTGCTCAAATTACTAGATCTCGCCAGCGTCGACACAGGCTGCGCTCGAATCACCGCGAAGCACGCTGTGTGCTCACTACAGCGAACGAACACGTGGCACGTGTTCGACTCGAGACGCACACGCGCCAACAGCTGTATGCAGAAATGAATAAATACCCAAATCAATATTGTGATTCCAGTATTAGTATAACGTTTCCGAATATATTTATATTCGGAATATTTATATTCGTAAACAGGTAATCGCTCAATAAAAATTTATTGAGCGATTAGCTGTTTACCAGATGAGACATTGCCCAATTACCCCGTTGGTATGCAAGCCCGCATTAAACGACGTTGAGCGACGATGCGCAGTGATGCGCGCGCCATACTTGGCGTCGGCACGCGTGCGAGCTTCGATGAAATCAGGCGAGCTTTTTTGTCGCATGCTGAGATTCTGCGACCCGAGAACTCTGAAAAGACGAAGCTCCAGTACTTCTTGGCTTTTCAAAGCACGAAGTTTGCATATCAGCAGTTACTCGAAACTCACGGCATCAAAGAGGATCCAGCCCTCACTAAATATTCCAACGAGTGGCAAAATCACGTGCGCAGACATGATCACTCCTCGATATCGACTTCAACGCCAAGACTGCGTGATAAATGCTCTATGGCTAGTTGTCTAACACCATGTACCAAAAGCAGGAGAAAGCTGAACTTGGGCACACAATGTCACTACACGGATGATAGGTTGCTTCAGAAAATCCAAGGCCATAGAAGGCATACGACACGAGCACGTACATATGGCACACTTTCAAGGAGCGTCAACACACAAAGGTTGGCCAAAGCTGTCATGTTTGGCATAGTGGCCGTTTCTAGCTGGAATTTCGTGCACTATTAAACTTTTCAGTGTGTTTGTATGCTGTTTGCACTAAATACTCGCCAAGCGAGATCCTCGCATGTATACTCGAAGCCCACACAAATAAGTTTTGTACCATAATAGTTCAAAATCAATCAAGCTCAGTCTTGCGGTTTGTTTTCTTGCGTTCTCCTCGCATTTGCTCACCGTTTACATAAAATTCAATCATCCCTCTCTGTGCACAATATAACGTCGAGATCCCGTACATGATTTTGTGTTCTCGAAAGTTACACTCTCTTCGATCTGACATGACTTTTCGTAACGCCTAAGCTAAAATTCTCTCTCAAAGATACCATCGAGCATAGCCACTGCGTGTATTTAAAGGTCTTTGTAAAAACTGATTCTGGATAAAACCTCAACTTGGCTTCACGAATCGGCTGTGAACGGTGTTGTTCGTTCTTTATTCACCAAATGAAGCCCAGCCCATTAGTTTCATGCTTATAAGCGTTTGTAATACTTGGCAATTAAGTTGAGATACTGTTCCGAATAAAGGGTCCTTCCGTGGAGTGTCAAGCGCGGCTAAAACTAGTTAAGGTTTGATTACATAGAACACAGATGCTACCAATACTGTTTGCTTTCAATATAGATTTTTCATCTCGCGTTCAAGATAATTGCCAATATTTCGAGCGGCAAAAGAACGATGTTTCGCGTCGAAGTATACTGCCTCTAGTACATTCAAGTCTGAAGGGGCGTACAAAGTCGCGCTCCTCGAAATACCAGCCGCTTTGATATCATATGCCCCACCAGGTCCTACATAACCATCATCCACAAATCTGTATTTGAAAAGATCCGTGATTGAAATAGAGTCGGCAGGTAAGCGCGCTGCTAGTGTTAAGGTGAAAGTGTTGAAATTGCCCATAACGACGATTTCTAAGTTGTTATTGACTGAGCTCTTAAGCAACTGCTGCAGCTCAGCAACCTTACGTTCCATCTTGGGCACGTAACGCCATTGCTGCCTCGTTGACGCTAAGACTAGTTCACCCATAATCACTGTAATTTGTGAAATTTTTTCAAGCCAACCTGATTCAATCAGGTCTCGTACTACATCCTTTACAGGGGTCGTCGGGTACACGGCAAGACCGACATGGCTACCTGTGTCTACAATAGCATCCACACACTCAAACAGACAATCGTAGTCCACTCTACCCCAGTTACCTTGTAACCAGAATGACTCAATATGCAGGGTCACAGTGTGGACACCAGCAGCAGTGTATGTTTTTAAGTCCCCAGGCCCAATCTTTTCCAGAAACAAGTGTGCTTCCAACTTAATGGGCAACTGCGCAAGTTCTTGTAATTGTAAATCTGCACCGGGCAGCAAGTCAGGCGTCACTAACATTTTTTGATCGAGCACACCATCCGCTATGCACAACACAGCCCGATCGAATCCAGCTTTTATGAGGGCTTCTATACTTTGAGAAAGCGACTCACATTTCTTTCGCGCGGGCGATGCATAGATATTTGGCACGAGGCTATCTTGTTGGTTTACACAAACCGATTTACCAATACGGTGAATGCGGCTGCAGTACCCACTCATGCGTCGGTTTACACGAGTAAGTAATGCGTTGCCCGTGTTAGTTAACCGTTGAGCGGATGTAGTCGAAAGCATATCGTATGATATCGCGCGTCACTGTGTTATACTTTATGAGGGCATACAGGTCGCGATGCTTCTTTTTGACTCGACAAATAGAGGAAGCATGATTTTGATTCAGAAGATGAATGGTTTATACTTTTGCAGTTTTTGATGTAAAATATGAGCACTTGATGCAATATGACATATACAAATATCTAGGTTCGTGTCGAAAAGCTGCGCGTGACGCACACGTGCTGACGAACCTCAATTCCCGCAACTTCCTCTTCGGAACTGGACAACGACCATGACTTCGATGGCGCAAACCGAGCCTATCCATCGCAAATTTACGACTTCTCGAAGAACTCCATGTAGGCAAGACTGCGCGCGGCGGACGCTCGTGCGCGTAAGGGATTCGCCTACGTCAAAGTCAATAGAATCGCGCCCGGTTCAGATCATACCGAGTGTGCTTCCAGCGGACTGGGCTAATATGGGTCAAGCAGTTAAAGATCTAGAGGCTGCAGGTGTCGATCGCATCCAGTTTGACGTCATGGATGGTAACTTCGTACCTAATCTCACTTTTGGCCCTGAAATGATTGCCGCTTGTCGCAAATACTGTAACACTCCCTTCGAGACGCAACTCATGGTATCCCAGTATGCCAGTGAGACGATGCTAGAGGACTACGTAGAAGCGACCAAGGGCCCGAACGGCGAGCCTGGAGTGGTGATAATCCACGTTGAAGCCTGCGATCATCTTCATCGAGTTCTGGGTAGGATTCGAGCTGCTGGTGGGAGCCCTTCAGTCGCTCTCAACCCACACACGCCAGTTTCTATGGTGTTAAATGTCCTGGACATGGTCGATCATGTGCTTATTATGACAGTCAATCCAGGATTCGGTGGTCAGGTTTATATACCGACGATGATAAATAAAATCCGAGAGTTACGTTCCATCATCGTCGAACGTGGCCTTGATGTAGACATTGAAGTCGACGGAGGCATCAAGGCTGACTGGACAATTGCAGCTTGCGCTGAAGCCGGTGCTAACTGTTTCATCGCTGGTAGTGGTATGTTCGCCTATTCAAATCTGAAGGATGGGTGCGAAGAGCTTCGCAACGTCGCAAAAGCAGCGCAAAAGGGAGATATGCCGTTAAAGGGTGAGACGAAGTGAACATGCAGCCCCTCGACATCACGCGGAGGTTCTTTCAAGTCTGAATATCCGAATGGAGCGCGCCATAAGTCACAGTAGTGTAACTGGCTTTTATTCGAAGAGCGTACAGTATGTGACTTAAGTCTAGTACTATTACTAGTGTTTTCGAACAAACGGGGATATTTTGCAACTTTTAACTTTGTTCACGCATAGCGTCGCCACGAGTCTTTTCAGGATATCAACAACGCGTTAGAAACGCCGTGAAAAGATCTTTCGAACATCGCGTGTCTTGTCGGAGGCGACTTGTTTTCGAAGCCTCGGAGTTGAAAATCGAATTGAAAAAAGCAACTTCATCGAAAAGCGAGCACCCCTCATCGCCTCATCGTAGCAGCTGGAGAAACTTGCCCTCCCAAGCTTTCGTTCAGAGGTTGAAGGCCTTTTGGAACCGCTCTGGCTCCAAGGCGTGCGTGCTACGGTTTTCTCACCCGTCGCGACCATCGCGAACACCACAAAAGTTGCAAAACTTTTTTACAGACTGAGTGCACCCGACTGTAGTGACTGTAGTGACGACCGGCAGGCATCACATACCGAGCGGGCGTCGAGTATCGTGCGAATGTGCGAAAAGGTTGCGACCAAATTCCACTGTAAAACACGTTTTTTTCGGAAATACAAGTATTAATACTTGTGTTTCAGCCTTAGTTTTTTCAATTTTAATTATAATACACGCGCGTCGAACACGCGCGTCGAACACGCGCGTCGAACACGCGCGTCGAACACGCGCGTCGAACACGCGCGTCGAACGCTTGAACGCCACGCACACTTAAACGCCTCGCACACTACTGCTCTGGAGAACTCGAAGCATCAGTAATCGATGCATTAGCGCACAGATGCTGCTTGTTCTTTCCACAAAAACTCTTTTCACGACTGGGAACAAACATGTGCGACGCACCAAGCATCGCACGATGGTTACTATGACGGCCAAGCCCACCGCCCATGCTACGGTCTCTAACGTGTTCAACAAGGGTAAAAAGTACACAAACATCAAAGAAGCCGCCGCAATGGGACTTGTCGGGGCCTGCGCACCATTTCCGAATGGATTCGACGTGCTCGGGTTCTGCAACGGTGTCGATGGTTCGACTTTGCAGCGCTACCGTGAGGCTGAGCTTATGCACGGACGCGTGTCCATGCTCGCCACGGTCGGGTTCCTTGTCGGCGAGCAAGTCCAGGGAACGTCACCTTTGTTGTACGCCCAAGTCTCCGGTCCGGCAGTGAACCACTTCCAGCAAGTTCCGACACTTTTCTGGTTGCCAATCGGTATGACCATCGCAATTGCAGAATCTGTGCGCTTGCAAAAGGGTTGGCAAGACCCAGGTCTCCCTACAGCCAATCCGGACAGTCTCTTCTTACTCAAGGACGGCTACGCGCCCGGGGACTTAAACTTCGACCCACTCGGCCTTGGCAAATCACTCACTCCACGAATCTTTCAAACCAATGGTGAGAGAGAACTCAATGCTCTTCGCCTGAAGGAACTCAACAACGGCCGTCTTGCCATGATTGCAATCTCTGGCATGGTTGCCCAGGAACTTGTCGATGGCTCGAACTTGATCCTGTTTGACAATGTCCTCGTGGCGCGCGGCAACGGTGAGTTGCAAGCGATGAAGGAGATGTGCGCTCGCAAGCCAGACGATGCCGTGTGCGTGAAGGCGTTCGAAGCCACTCTCGAAGCCACCAGCCCAAGTATGTTCCCCGTGATGCTTGAGAGCGCGACGGGTAGCTTAGATCTTGATCCGATTACGCCTTCGGTGGCTTAGTAATTTACATAAATAAACAATAGGCTCGTCGCGGTTTTAAGAATCGATTCGTGGTGCTTGTCTTCTGCTTACATCGACTGAGAGCAATGTGTCACTTGTCACAAAGTTGCCTTCGGTGTAAATAGCCTAGTATAGAATGTCGCTTGTGTTACGGGGTGGAGGATCACAAGTGGGCAACGAAACGGACCGAGGGGTGGTCTGACCAGCGACTACATCGCCGGGCCAAAAGAAAGGCATCTACAAAGAAGAACGGAATGCGTCGTACCAGATGTACACCGACACCAAGGTCTACGAAGGTGATTGGTACATCAACGTCGACGTCAAACACGATGAATCACACTACGAGAATCACTGACTGGACATGTGACCGAAGTCGTCGCGCGGCTCGCCGCGATGTGCGGTTTTATCATGTTGGGGTACCCCAAATAAAAAAACAGTTTATTTTTATTACTCTTACTTCTCTTTTTTAGGGTCACCCCTCGTCCTCTCCGTGTGCTTTGCAGTACCCCGATCTCGTCGAAGAAGTAGCAAAAGTAGCAAAAAAGTAGTGTTCCAGAAGGTATCCAATGGGAATTTTTATTTTTTACCACTCCACGAAAACATATTTTCCCCAGGTGCCACCTTTGGGAGGCGTGCACAAAGTGCTACTTTGCTGCTTTCGTCAGACTCGGGCAGGATGGCAAAGTGATTCCATGCCTTGCGTTCAGAGATTCCACTCTGAAGAAATCTTAAGCGAGGGTGCCGAAATCTTAAGCGAGGGTGCCGAAATCTTAAGCGGAATCGCCAAGGTCTCAACGGCCGCACGCTTCAGACTAGTTACATCTTCTGTACCTCCAGGCAGCGAAGTGCTCCTCTAATTTACCGGGTTTGTACCACCACGCACCGAGCTCTTCCGGTCGACGAAATCGTTCCGCTGAGAGTTTGCAGGCGCACCTGTCTTCCTTTGCTTGACGGCATCTACGTCGCACTGATCCTCGCTGTCGCTGGTGACGATGAACACCCGTGAAGACTGGTACGATTCCATCGCGCGACAACAGTTACTTCATAGGGGTCCGCTACTGTGTGCGCCACTGTGCGCGAAGTGTCACAACGCGAGCAACTCTCGGGTCTGCTTTACCGGGCACCAAGTTGAAATGCGCGACATGCACTCCTAAGTTTTTCATGTGCAGAGGTCACCTACACGTAAACATCACTAAGATAGAGCGCATTAAGAGTGGAATATAGGAACTGTCGAAAAGCTGTAGAGTTTCTCTTTCAGTCGTGAAGAGTGGCTGGTCTTCATACCCGTGCTGGCTTCAGTGAGCTTCGCATCGGGGCAGCTACGGGACTGGCACGCTATCAGTATTACAACGGACGCGTGCTAAATATGGTGGCGAGTGGATGAAAAGAACGCTGTTTGATGAGTCACAGAGAGAAACCGGATTAATCGCCCAAGATATGTGGTATGATGCGTCCTAATAAAGACACATTATCCTCATTCCGATCGACGCAACGCCCCCGGGAGGGAAGCCTATGGGCGGTGACGACCCACAATCAACCCGCAATCGTGACCCGCAATCGTGCATCACACAAGAGCGCGTGCTTGACGCCTGAAGCTTTCCCGTGACCAAAAATGGGCCGAGAATACACCTTATACAAAGATTTTCTTGTGAATTACGACGAATCGATGGATAACGTGCAGCTCTGCGTGATTGCTGACGGCGCACCGGCGCATCTGAGAACGATAGACTCGTTCGAGGTCGTCCAGCACGATGCACAAGACTCGAACGGCGAGGAAATAGAATATAACTTCTACGCATTTGTGCACACTAGCTCCATCTTCGTGACCAATGGGCTTTCGCTTCACCGGTTCGCGCTGGATCTTATACGAAGCGAGCCCCATACGGTTCAAAACTTTTCGCCAGAGGAATACGGCCGGTTAGTTGAAAACGCGCGTGGTTGACGCGTGGCAATTGCGCGTGGCAGCATATTGAATACCATAAAATGAAGTATCATATGTGTAATATATATATATATATATATATATTGTACACCCAGGTCACATATATACAATCCTGGTCCATGTGTATTTTTCCATTATGGAAATGAGATGTTGTGAAAATTACATAAATTAAATTTTAATTGCTCAAAAAATAACGTTCTATCAGAAAATAAAATTAACGCTTCGACACGCGGGTGTCCATGAGGAGCATTCTGTTCCTCTTCCATTGGAAGATATGCTCAAGCAACGCCCTCGCTGCTGAGCTGAGCACACCACTTTTCAACACGTGTGTCCGTCAATTCGGCTTCATTTACCTCATCAATGGGAAGACCGAGGAATTGGCCATCCACAACGGAACGGCTGTCTGTGAAGTCATAGCCGTCTGTTGACGTTGTACCACACATCTGAGCGCCTGCTTCCATCAATGCACTGTGCAGCTCTTCAATGGCGTCACAAAAATAGTCACCATACCCACAGCTGTCGCCGCAGCCGAACACAGCAGCCTTCATACCAGTGAGATCCAGTCCTCGAAGTGCGTCGAGCTGCTCATCCCAGGCCGTTCCTGAGCGATTCACGTCTGCACCCGTGTTCCACGTCGGCGCACCCACGATGACGGAATCGAACTCCAGCATCTTCGACACGCTTTCTTTTTCGACGTCCAACGGTTCAGAAATTTCGCCGTGCGACCTAAACTTCTCTTGTATTTGTTCGGCCACGCCCTGGGTAAATCCCGAGGTCGTGGCAAAGAACAAGCCTACCTTCGCTTCTATCTTTGGTGCCGTCGACCTGCGGTACGTCGGTTGTCGTGCATCGCGAATGCTTCGACCCATGAAGTTCCCATACTTGAGCGTATTCGTCGTCGCTGAAATCATCGTTCGTGTCCGTCGCAGTGTGTGTTCTGAGTTGGCGGAATCGATGCCTTCAACTGCGATGAGTGTGCAGCAAGCGTGTGCCACGCGCGTGTGGCAATGTTCATATAGAGTACCTTCGACCTCGTGAATCCGTATTAGAAAATATTATGAGCTATAAATATGAAACTTATTTTCACATTCAACTTTACTGGGTGTGTGCGCAGACTACTGGGCATCTTTCGTACGTCGCAACATGGCAGCTTTATGGTTATTTATCTGATTTAAACGTACAACGAGGGCGATAAACGTTGAAATGGTCACCATCGCCACCGATTCACGTTGCCCCTCATCGAAAGCGCCCCAATTTTCTTCGAAAGATCTGTATCTAACGCTGCGTAAAGGACGTGACAGCTTGGCGATGCGTGCACGTTGCGCTTCTCCCGAGAAAACAGTCGGCCGAACGCGGACACCATCAGCTTTTGTCACAGTTATATAGCCATTTTCAACGTTCACAGCCATAGTATAATCAGCGGCGGTGTCTAGTTCACTGGCGCCTGTGGCGTGGGTGTGGTGTGCCCCGAAGAGAAGTGCCGCACTGCAGAGTGAGCATCGACGTCCAATAGCGTCTGATCTCCGAGAGCTTTTCGAATTTCGATCTGCAAGCGTGTTTGCGCTCGAATCGCCGCCTGGGGTAGAGTAGATCGCTTGCCGTTTTCCACGGGCTACCACGTTGACATCTTTGGCACTGGTCCGGAACTTCTCAGCAGTGTGAGTGCGGCAGCGAACGTCCCTAGCGGCAACGACGCCCGGCGTCACTTTCACTGGCGCCATCGAAGCCGAGGGCACCTGGCGCACAATATTGCAATTGGAGCGGCAACGAGTAGCATACGTCGAAGCGCTTGCACGTGGCGAGTGTGTTCGACACGCGGCGAGTGCACCTGTTCGAAATATAGTTATATACCACAATATATAGTTATATATTGTGGTATATACAGGGATTGTCAATTTTGGTTGGGATGTATAGCACTTTGGGCGCTTATATGAGTAACTAAAGCATATATATTGGTGTGTCATTTGCCCATATGATAGTCTAAACTCTAGCAAAAATCGAGTTTCAGAAAAGCGGGCACCACTCGACGTCGAGCGGGCGACAGTGACGTCGTCATGGAGACGTCGCCTCGCTTCTTCAACGCTTCCCTACGTAAGAGCTTAAAAGTTCTTAAGAGCTGTCCACGTCCGGCCACTGCTTCACACACACTCTCATCCCATGGACACCCGTTCTCGTGGGCGTATTTCAAACACTCCCGGTGGCCACTCAAATCACCGATTTGGAGAGCGCAAGCGATGCGAAACAACGCCGCATCGACGAACTCGAAGAGCGCGTCAACGCTCTGGTGGCGCGAATGGAGGCCGTGGAGAACGCCTGACTGTTTGCCCATAGGCATCAGTCGTCGGTTAGGTGTTTTAAGAAGTCCTGAAGCATGCTCACACTCTCGTTCAATTCGGCTAGCTTTCTCTCCATAGCGACACGCTGTCTGTCCAGTCTATCTAAGGCGTCGCGTTCGCCTTGGGACACCCCCTCGGAGAACGATTTAGCCCGAATCTGTGCCGAAACCTTCTCTATATCACGCAACACACCCGTCCCCTCCCCGATCGACTTGTCCAACGCATTGATTTTGCCTCGAGTCTCCTTTATCTGCGCCGTGCGCAACTTCTCTACACTCAACGCGTTGCGTTCTTCCTCCTCACGTTTGAGTGTGAGCTTTTTGAGCAGGCGCGTCCGAATCCCGTCCGCACTGCGTGGCATGAGAACGAAGGGCGCGCGATGAGATCTGTTGACACTAGAGCGACCAAGTCGCCTCGTGTGAGGGGATCACTCTGAAGGCGCGCGTGACGGTGCCGCTTGCTTACGCCGATGTCCTCGACGAAAGTCCGGCGCAAAGGTACCACTTGCCAAGTTCAGCGCAAAGAGCATCGCCGCGGCGACGGTTGGCGACGATGACGCGATCTGCCATAAAGATGCTAAACCCTAGCAAAACTCGAGTTTCAGAAAAGGCACGTTTTTGGCACGTGTCCATGGAACCCTCGGCGATTTTTGACGTCTAACCCCTAGTTTCTAAACCCTAGTTTCAATGTAATTATTGGATCTGTGCTCGAACATCCGATGACGAATAAAATAAACAAAGGACTGCGACACCCTAGCAAAAATGAATTTCATGGGTCGCGAACCAACACTTGTCCAGCCGACCACCTAGAGGCCTCGTCGGCGCCCTCGGCTACACCTGCGGCCACCATCCGACGCTCG
>Ga0208130_1000888_pt1 | contig 14920 bp, 11 predicted proteins | sample ETNtaG_31_FD_185771 | JGI IMG/M metagenome (GOLD analysis project Ga0208130, IMG submission 185771) | Marine microbial and viral communities from oxygen minimum zone, Eastern Pacific Ocean - ETNP201310SV78 (SPAdes) (version 2) | ecosystem: Environmental > Aquatic > Marine > Oceanic ...
ATGCTGATGATGGATTTTATGCATTAGAAAAAGATAAAGACAGGTCAATGAAGATAAAACCTTCAAAAAAGGCTAAAGATATTTTTTTGCATCCACTCGTAAGAACTCACCCTGAAACTAATAGAAAGTCACTTTTTATTAATCCAGTATATACTATAGCAATTGATGGTCTTGATGATGATAAGTCTAAGCTATTGTTAAATGAATTATTTACTCATATGGAAAAAGAGACTTATATATATAAGCATTTATGGGAGCCTAATATGCTAGTAATGTGGGATAACAGATCGGTTAATCATTGTGCCCAAGGAGGTTACGAGGGCTACAAAAGACTTTTGCATAGAATTACTTTAGCTGGAGAAAGACCTTTTAATTAAATTATTTCTCCATAAAATAAATGCATAAATAAATGCTGTTTCTTTAATTTGATTATATCTTCCAGCCATTCCACCGTGACCTGCTTCGGTATACGTTTTTAAAAATATTGGATTATCATTAGTCTTTTTACTTCTTAGTTTTGCGATCCATTTAGTTGCCTCCCAATAGGTAACTCTTGGATCTGTTAATCCTGATGTTGCGAGTATAGTAGGATAATTTTGTTCTTTTATATTATCATATGGTGAATAAGAGCCAATATAATCAAAATCACTTTTATTTTTAATTGGGTTTCCCCATTCTTCCCACTCCGGAGGAGTCAATGGAAGGGTATCATCAAGAATGGTATTTAAAACATCAACAAATGGTACTTCAGCAACAGCGCAATGAAAGGTGTCAGGGCTTATATTTATAGAAGCTCCTATTAAAAGACCACCAGCACTTCCTCCATGGATTGTAATATTTTCTGAAATATTTTCTTTTTTTAAAAACTCAGAACACGTAATAAAATCTTTAAAACTATTTAGCTTATTTTTCTTTTTTCCATCCTCATACCATTTTTTTCCTTTTTCCATTCCACCTCTAATGTGAGCAATTGCATATACCATCCCTCTATCAATTAGAGAAAGTCTGGATACCGAGAAACTTGGGGATATTGAAATTCCATAAGACCCATATCCGTATAGTAAAGTTGGTGCATTCTTTGGTGTATCTTTTCGCCTTATAATAGATATAGGAATTTTTTTTCCATCATGAGAAATTGCATAAACTCTCTCTAAATTATAGTTTTTTTCATTATGCCCAGATGGGATTTGTTGTTTTTTTATTATTCTTTTTTTTTGCTCTTTTAATTTATAGTCATAAGTCAAAAGTGGTGTTGCCATTGAAGAATAATATATTTTAATTTTATTTGATTGATATTCACAACCCTCAAAAAAATCTAGATCGTAAATTTCTTCATCAAATTTTATAATATTTTTTTTCTTATTTTTTTTATTTATAACAACTATTCTAGGTAATCCATTTTCAAGCTCTTGAACAATAATATATTGAGCTAGGCAGGAGAAATTAGTAATTAGTGTTCCTTCTTTATAAGGTAAAAAATCAATCCAATTTTTTTTATTTAATTCATTTTCATTTGTTTCCATTAATTTGAAATCGATTGCATTATCTTTATTTGTGAGTATTAAGAATCTTGAGTTTTCTTGATCATGCTCGATACTATATTCAATAGTTTTTTTTCTTTTAGCTATTAACTTTAACTTTTTATTTTTTTCTTCTTGGTTAATTATTCTTACTTCACTTGTTTCATGATTATGAATGTTAAGAACTAGGTATTTTTTGCTTAACGTTTCGCTTATATTCAAGAAATAGCCGGAGTCCTTTTCATTGTATATTTCTATATCTTTATTTTGATGAGTTCCAAGTAAATGAAAATATAAACTTGATGGCCTGTGGTTTTTATCCATTTTGATATAATAAAATCCATCATTATTTAACGACCATACAATACTACCATCAGTATCTTTAATATTATCCTTTAAGTGTTTTCCTTGACTTAGATCTTTGACTCTTATTTGATAAAATTCTGATCCTTTATTATCAAAACTCCAAGCTAAAAGACTATGATTGTTAGAGTTAAAAGCTCCACCGGGCTTAAAGTATTTATAGGGTTTACTCTCTTTATTCCAATCATGATAAACAGCACTTTTTTTTCTTGAGGAATTAGATTTATAGCGCCTTAAAATTGAGTATTCTTTATTTTTTTTGGTTTCTGAGTAATAAAACCAGTTACCATCTTTTTCTGGTATTGAAGTATCTTCCTCTTTTATTTTATTTTTAATTTCTCTGAAAATCTTTTTTTCTATTGGTTTCAAAAATGATAATTTTTTGTCAGTCCATTTATTTTCTTCATCTATATATTTTCTTATATTTTTTTTTAAAACATTTGGTGAGTTAAGAACTTCTTGCCAATTGTTATCTCTTATCCAGTCGAAATGATCAGATAACTCTATGTTATGCACTTTTCTTTTGACGAGTTTTTTTCTCGCCTTGGGCGGATAATTTTTATTAATAGATGACATAAATTTTTATTCAAAAACTATTGATACGGTTTCTGCAATCATAGCTGGTCTATCTTGGCCTTCAATTTCAATACTGACTTCTGAAATTAGTTGTGTTCCACCTGCCTTAGGTTGAGCTTCAAGAAGTTTAGTTTTAGCTCTAACATTTGAATTGACAGGAACCATATTTGTAAACCTAACTTTATTTGTTCCATAATTAATTCCTCTAGTGACACTCTTTATTGAGCTAATTTTAGACGTTAACATTGGTACAAGAGATAAGGTTAAAAATCCATGAGCAATAGTAGGCATTCCTAATTCTGAATTAGTTCTGTCAGGATCAATGTGTATCCACTGATGATCGCCTGTAGCATCCGCAAAATCATTGATACGATCTTGATCAATAGCAAACCAATCGCTTACACCTATTTCCTGGCCAACACATTCTTTCATTTCTTCAACATTATTAAAAATTCTCATAATTTTCTCCTAAATTATACAATCTTAGTATCCTTTTTACCCCAATAACGGTCTTTTAAAAGTCTTTTATAAAGCTTTCCTGTAGGGTGCCTAGGAAGTTCTTTTTCAAAATCTACTGTTCTTGGGCATTTAATACTAGATAAGTTATTTTTGCAAAATTCGATAATTTCTTCCTCAAAGTCTTTTCCTATATCGTTCCAAGAAATGGGTTGAACAACCGCCTTAACTTCTTCGCCAAATTCTTGATTTGGAACCCCTATAACTGCGCAATCAAAAACTTTAGGGTGAGTTATGATTAAATCTTCTGTTTCTTGTGGATAAATATTTACTCCACCAGAAATAATCATAAAAGCTTTTCTGTCCGTAAGATAAAGATAATTATCTTCATCTAATCTTCCTATATCACCTAATGTAGTCCATTTAGAATTTTTTGGGTGTCGCGTTTCAAGAGTTTTCTTCTCATCATTGTGGTATGAAAATTCAACATCACTTTCAAACCATATAGTCCCCTCCGATCCAACTGAAAGTTCATTTCCCTCTTCATCACAAATGTGAGGTATGCCAAAAATTGGTTTGCCTACAGTACCAATATGACTGAGCCATTCTTTGGAATTACATGCAAAAAAGCCATTACCTTCGGATCCAGCATAAAATTCATTAATGATTTCTCCCCACCATTCTATCATCATTTTTTTTATTTCAATAGGACAAGGAGCTGCTGCATGAATTGCACACTCATGTGTTGATAGATCATATTTCATTCTTACTTCTTCTGGTAATTTACACATTCTAACAAACATTGTAGGAACCCATTGGCTCATATTAATTTTATATTTTTCAATAAAAGATAGAGACATTTCAGCATCAAAATTTTCCATTATAATATTCGTGCCTCCTAGATAGTTTACTCTCATCGTAAATCTTAAAGGTGCCGCATGATATAATGGAGCCGGTGATAAGTATTTTGTATTTTCATTGATATCATAAAGCGGAGCAATAACAGACATTAGTGCATCAGATTGATCAATAGGAATATGTTTTAAAGGAACTCTTATACCTTTTGGTTTTCCTGTAGTTCCTGATGAGTAAAGCATATCTTGACCCATTTCTTCATCTGTTACAGGAGTTTTTGGAAGATCTTTAATGGCATCTTCAAACGATTGCCAGCCTTTCTCTGTGCCATCAACCATATAATGATGTGCTGTATTTTTTGTTAATTCATAAATTTCATTGGCAACATTTTTTAAATATTTTGATGCGATTAAAAATTTAGAGTTACAGTCATCATGAATATACTTAACTTCACCTGCAGTAAGTTTCGATGATATTGGTGTAAAATATAAACCAGACCTTTGTGCAGCCCAACAAATTTCAAGGAATCTAGAGTTATTTTCCATAAAGATTGAAATCCCATCTCCTATTTTTAAACCTTTTTGCCTAAATAAATGTGCTATTTGATTTGATCTTTCATCAAGCTCTTTATAGGTGGTGACTTTTCCTGATGATGCCATTATTAATGCAGGTTTATTAGGGTTTTTCTTAGCGTGAATATATGGGTGCATTTAATTCCTCTTTTTTTAAATTTAATTATTTAAAAATTATATTATTATTAATGCAATATTTATTTATTAAATAAAAATCCTCTAGGAGATAAAAATGAATTATGAAGCAATATTATATGAAGTTAAAGATAACATTTTAACTATTACATTAAACCGTCCTGAAAAATTAAATGCTTTTAATTTTAATATGCAGAGCGATTTGATTGATGCAATTGATAAAGCAAACAATGATGATGAAGTTAAGGCAATAATTGTTACTGGGGCAGGTAGAGGTTATTGTGCAGGTGCTGATCTATCCGCAGGAAAAGATACTTTTAATATGGAAGCACGAGAGGATAGAAAAGGTGCAATCTCAGAAAATGGAGAAATTGACTGGTCTCACTCTGGTGTAAGAGATGGGGGTGGAAGGGTAACACTTAAAATGTTTGAGTGTTTAAAGCCTATAATTTCAGCTTGTAATGGCCCTGCTGTTGGAGTTGGTATAACTATGCAGTTAGCAATGGATATTCGATTGGCATCAGAGCAAGCTAAATATGGATTTGTTTTTGCTAGAAGAGGGCTTGTTCCAGAGGCATGTTCATCTTGGTTCTTACCAAGAATTGTTGGTGTTTCAAAAGCTCTTGAGTGGATTTACTCAGGTAAAGTTTTTGGCCCAGATGAGGCTTTGGAGGGTGGATTAATAAGATCAATTCATAAACCAGAAGAATTATTACCAGCGGCGAGAGAAATTGCTAGAGAAATTATTGATAATACTGCGCCAGTATCAGTAGCTTTATCAAGACAAATGATATGGAGAATGGCGGGCGCTAATCATCCAATGGATGCACATAAAATAGATAGTAGAGGAATTTTCGCAAGAGGTAGAATGTCTGACGCTAAAGAGGGTGTTCAATCGTTTCTTGATAAAAGACCTGCAGAGTTTAGTGATAGTGTCAAAAATGATATGCCCGAATACTATCCTTGGTGGGATGAGGAACAATATTCTTAATTAGGTGACTTAATCTTCCAAATATTAGTCTTTAAACTTAATATTGCTATAAAAATAATTCCTATTGAGGAAGTTATTAGGATATTGGTTTGAAGGCTGTATTTTTCGATTATGTTTCCTGAAATTATTGCCCCTATAGGTCCTGATGCCATAAATGCTAATGTGTATACTGATAGCATGCGACCTCGGTGACTTTCAACAGCAAAGGTTTGAGTTATTGTTCTTCCCATAGCAATTACAACACCAGCTCCACAACCCCATGAAAAGATAACAAAACAAAAAATATAAAAAGGCATTTCAAAATATAAAGACCCTAAAATTGGTAATCCACTTGACATGGCAATCATTAGAGCTGTTCCCCAGCGCTTTATGTCTTTTTTAATTGCTAGAATACTGTTTGAGGATAAAGTTCCCATCCAAAAGCAAGCTGAAACAATTGCAAACCCTGTTGAGCCAAATCCATATCTCTCTGTTGTAATATACGGGAGGGTAACCAAGTTGTTTCCCATAAAACATAATCCTACCATTATCATAGATAAGGAAACTGGAAAGATTTCTTTAGAATTCTTGACCTCGATAAATGCTTCAATCATTTCATCTTTAATCTTTTTTAATTTGAAGGGCTCTTTTTTAAAGGATGGTTTTGGAAGTTTTAAAGAAAAAAAAGCACCTATCATGAGTGAAAATCCTTGAGCAATAATTAATGGGAATACTCCTAAATTATCTGCCAATCCTCCAACAGACATTCCTATAAGTTGAAAACCAAATTGAGTAATCATTGCAATTGTAACAGTTCTTTGTATTTCACCTTGTGAGATTGATGTTAAAAGAGACTCTCTTGATGGTAATGCAAATGCTGATGCACACCCCATAATCAGGCCATAAAAAATCATGAGTTCATAGCTTAGGAAATTAAAATGAATTGCAAATAAAATTAAAAATAATGGCATCGTTGCTAATAAATGAACAAAACATAATAAAACTCTTGTGTCAGTTCTATCAGCTATAGTCCCTCCAAGGACTATCAAAAAAATAGATGGAGCTAATAATGAAACTTGAGCAAGGCCATAATTTGAAGGAGAAACTTCTAGCATTAATATTAAAATTGTTGGAAACAGAACTATTTGTAGACCTTGAGAAAGATACCAAGATGCCTGTCCAATCATATAGAAAAAAAGACTATTTAATGGTGACGTTTTTGCAGATAATTGTTTCATGAGGAATAACTAAATTCTTTTTTTTGCTTCGCTAAAAACTCTATTTATCATTGCAGTTAAACCATTTGATCTCTGTTGTGAAATATTTTCCTCTAGATTCAATTTTTTTAGTTCACTCATTGGATCAATATCTAAAATCTCTGAAGGTGTTTTTTCCGAAAATAGGGCAAATATTATGGCTATCAAACCTTTAACAATGTAAGCATCTGAGTCGCCTTTAAACTTTAAGATTGTTTTTCCTTGTTTGCTATTTTCTTCAACAACTAGCCAAACTTGACTGGCGCAGCCTTCAACTTTGTTATCATCATTATAATCATTACTTTTTAAAGCTGCTAAAGAACTACCCATATCAATAATATACTTATACTTATCTTCCCAATTCTCTAAAAATTCAAAGTCATCTATAATATTATTAAAACTCATTATTTTCTTTTTTACTCTTCAGCAATTTTAACTAACATTTTTCCAAAGTTTTCACCTTTGAATAATTTTAGAAATGCACTTGGGGCAGACTCAATACCTTCATCAATTGTTTCTTTCCATTTCATCTTGTCATTTTCTATCCAATTTTTCATATCATTCAAGAAATTATTTGAAAGGTCATAATGGCTTGAAACAACAAATCCCTGAATTTTTAGAGATTTAACAATTGCTGCCATTAGATTATTTGGCCCCGGTCTTGGATTGGTATCATTGTATTGTTCAATCATTCCACACAACGCAATTCTTCCATTAAGATTCATTACGCTCAAAGCGGCTTCTAAATGAGATCCACCGACATTTTCAAAATATACATCGACACCATTTGAGCAAGCACCATGTATTGATTTAGTTAGATGATCTGTGGTTTTGTAATTAATGGCTTTATCAATTCCAAGTTCATTTTCAAGAAAATGACATTTTTCATCAGATCCAGCAGTGCCGTAGACTTTACAACCTTTTGCTTTAGCTATCTGACACGCTACGGTTCCTACAGCACCAGCTGCGGCCGAAACTAATACATTTTCCCCTTCTTTAAGTTCGCCAATTCTTAATAAACCTACATATGCTGTCATTCCTGGCATTCCAAGAGTACCTAGGTATGCTTGTAACGGTCCTATATCTGGATTAACTTTACTTAAAGAATTTGCTTTAGAAGAAAAATACTCTCTCCAACCAAGGTTAGAATTAACATAATCTCCCTTTTTAAAATCTGGAGAATTTGATTCAATAACTACTCCTATTGCCCCACCTTCAAGAGTTTTACCCACTCCAAATGGAGGGACATAGCTTTTCCTATCAATCATTCTACCGCGCATATAAGGATCAACTGACATCCATAAATTTTTAACAAGTACTTCATCCTCTTGTATTGCATTGATTTCATTTTCTACAAGTTGAAAATTTTCACTTTTTGGTTCTCCGTCTGGTCTAGAAAATAGATGGATTTCTTTACTGATAATTTTGTTCATTTTAATCTCATTTTATTAATATTTTATGTAATCTCTTTTGATATATTACATATAGTCAATTAAGATACCAATCTTTAAGTTGTTCATAGGCTTTAAGCAAGGTATGAATTGTTTTTTGGATGTAAGAATGAAAATTACTATTGCACAATTAAATAATACAGTAGGGGATATTGATGGAAATATTGCCAAGGCTAAAGAAACAATAGCTAGTCAAGAGTCAAAAGATTCAGATTTGATAGTTTTTTCTGAATTATTTATTTCTGGTTATCCACCTGAGGATTTGGTTTTAAAGGCTTCTTTTCTTGATGCTTGTTTAAAGGGCCTTGAGGAAATTGTTCAATATACTAAAGATCTCAATATTGGAATTATCATTGGAGTTCCAATCAAAGAGGGTGATAAAATTTTTAATTCAGCAGCTCTCATCGATAAGGGTAAAATAATTGGTATTAGTAAAAAGAAAAGTTTACCTAATTATAGTGTATTTGATGAAAAAAGAGTTTTTGACCAAGGAGAGTCTTCACAAACATTTGATTTTAGAGGTATTAAGATAGGAATTCCAATTTGTGAGGACATTTGGAAACCCGATGTATGCAGTCAATTAAAAACCGATGGTGCTGATATAATAATTACACCTAATGGTTCTCCCTATGATAGATATAAAAGAAATTTAAGAATAGAAACTGCAATTCAAAGAGTTAAAGAAAATAATTTACCTTTAGTCTATGTTAATCAGGTAGGAGGTCAGGACGAGTTAGTTTTTGACGGTTCAAGCTTTGCTATTAATTCTGATCAATCTCTACTTTTAAAAACTTCATCATGGGGTGAAGAAATTATCAGTATAAGTTTTGATATCAAAAATGGATTTAATAAAAAATATGATGAATCTTTTAAGAATATAGAAACTAAAGATGAGTTAGAGGATATTTATTCAGCATTAGTACTTGGCTTAAGAGACTATGTTCTAAAAAATAACTTCCCAGGCGTAATACTTGGTTTATCAGGAGGAATAGACTCTGCTTTATGTGCTGCTATTTCAGCTGATGCTCTTGGCCCAGAAAAAGTAAAATGTTTTATGCTGCCTTTTAAATACACATCAAAACAAAGTTTTATTGATGCAACTGAGTGTGCAAAAAATTTAGATATTGAGCTTGGAAGCTTAGATATTGAAGAATCCTTTAACAGTCTTGAAAGTGTTCTTATTCCCTTTTTTGATAATCTACCAAAGGATGTTACCGAGGAAAATTTACAGTCAAGAATAAGAGGGACACTACTAATGGCATTGTCAAATAAAGTTGGTAGTATGGTTGTTACAACTGGAAACAAGTCCGAGGTTTCTGTTGGTTATTCAACATTATATGGTGATATGAATGGAGGATATAACCCCATAAAGGATATTTACAAAACAGAAGTTTATGCTCTCTCTAAATGGAGAAATTCTTCAAAATCATCAATTTGTCTCGGACCTTCTGGCGAGGTTATACCTATTTCTATTATTGAAAAAGAGCCTACTGCAGAGTTAAGGGAGGATCAAAAAGATCAAGATTCGCTTCCTCCTTATGATAAGCTCGACGATATTCTCGAGTGCCTAATTGATTATGAAATGAGTATTTCAGAAATAGTAAATAGAGGACACGAGAAATCTTTAGTTAAAAAAATAGAGAATCTTCTCTATATTTCTGAATATAAAAGACGACAATCCGCTCCAGGTGTAAAAGTAAGTCAAAAAAACTTTGGAAGAGATCGAAGGTATCCAATCACAAATTTATTTAGAGATAAAAATTGACAAAAAAAACTGTTACAAGATTTGCGCCTAGCCCAACAGGTTTACTTCATGTAGGTAACATTCGTACAGCACTGTTTAATTATCTCTTTACAATAAAAAATAATGGAAAATTTATTTTAAGAATTGATGATACGGACCTTGAGAGAAGCACTGATGAATTTGCAGAACAAATAATATCGGATCTAAAATGGCTTGGTATAAAAGTTGATGAAATTTACAAGCAGTCCGAGAGAATAGATATCTATAAAAAATATTTCAACCAACTGGTTGAGGATGGTTTTCTATATGAGTGCTTTGAAACTCAAGAAGAGCTTGATTATAAAAGAAAGAGATTGATATCAAGAAGAATGCCACCAGTTTATGACAGAGCATCACTTAATTTATCTGAAAATGAAAAAAATAAATACCTTGACGAAGGGAGAAAGCCTTATTGGAGGTTTAAGCTCTCTGGGAAAAAGAGTGTTTTTAATGATTTAATTAGAGGGGAGGTTGTGGTTGATACCTTAGCCCAGTCAGACCCAGTTGTTGTTAGAGAGGATGGAGGTTTCTTATATAATTTACCTAGCGTAATTGATGATATTGAAATGGGAATTACAAATATTATACGTGGCGAAGATCACGTAACAAATTCTGGTATTCAAATTGAGATGTTTTCATCTTTAGGAGAAAATGCACCAATTTTTGGTCATCATCCTTTACTTGTAGATGAAAATGGCGATCCTTTTTCAAAAAGAAATGCTGCTTTATCTATAAAGGGTCTTAAAGATAAAAATTTCGAACCAATGGCAATTAATTCTCTTAATTCATCTATAGGAACTTCAATAGAGATAAATTCTTTTCATTCATTAAAGGAAATTTCAGATATTTTAGATTTAAGTAAGTTAGGAAGAGCTCCTGGACGATTTAGTTTAGATCAATTAACAAAATTAAATTCATCTCAATTAAGTATTTTAAGTTTTGAAGAAATTAAAGATAGGCTAAAAAATCAAAATATTATAGTTAATGAACCTTTGTGGGAGATAGTTAAAAATAATATAGATTTTCTATCCGAATATAGTAAATGGGATACAGTAATAAACAAAGAAATTGAAATTGAAAATTTTGATAAGGAATTTTTAAAACTTGCTGCAGATGTTTTACCTAGTCAGCCATGGGATGAAAAGACTTGGAACTCATGGATTGAAAAAATAAAATCTTCAACTGATAGAAAGGGAAAAGATTTATTTCTTCCTTTAAGAAAAGCAATTACTGGATTAGAGGACGGCCCAGAATTAAAAGAGCTTATTTTATTAATAGGTTATGATAAAATAAAAAGACGTCTTTTGGGTAAATAGAATGGCTAAGGAAAAATTATATATTTTTGATACAACTTTACGTGATGGTCAGCAAACCCAGGGTGTAGACTTTAGCGTTCAGGATAAAATTATAATTTCTGAAGCATTAGACAAGTTTGGTTTGGATTATATTGAGGGGGGTTGGCCAGGAGCAAATCCAACCGATACTAAGTTTTTTGAATCAAGGCCAAAATTAAGAAATTCAAAGTTTACAGCTTTTGGCATGACAAAACGTGCAGGCAGATCAGCCGATAATGACCCTCAATTAAGAGCTTTGATTGATACAAACTCAGATAGTATTTGTTTAGTTGCAAAAACATGGGATTATCATGTTGATGTAGCTCTTGGCGTTACATTAGAAGAAAATTTAAAATCTATTGAAGATTCTGTTAAGTCTATTAGTGAAAATAATATTGAGCCTATGATTGACTGTGAACATTTTTTTGATGGTTTTAAATCTAATAATGATTTCTCTTTTTCTTGTATTGAAAGCGCTCTAAATTCAGGGGCAAGGTGGGTTGTTTTATGCGATACTAATGGGGGAACTTTACCTAGTGAGGTATATGAAATTGTAACTCAAGTTTGTTCTAGGTTTCCAGGTGAAAAAATAGGAATTCATACTCACAATGATACCGAGAATGCAGTTGCTAATTCACTTGCTGCAATTGATGCGGGCGCCAGACAGCTTCAAGGAACCTTAAATGGATTAGGTGAAAGGTGTGGAAATGCAAATTTAATTTCTCTATTACCTACGTTAATTTTAAAAGATAGATATTCAAGTAATTATGATATTTCAATTTCTAAAGATGATTTAAAAAATATTAAAAATATTTCATTACTACTTGATGATATTTTAAATAGGCAACCTAATAAACATCAGCCTTATGTTGGTGATAATGCATTTGCACATAAAGGTGGTCTTCATGTTTCCGCTGTTATGAAGGATCCATCAACATATGAGCACGTTAGACCAGAGCATATTGGAAATAACAGGAAAATTCTTGTTTCTAATCAGGCTGGTAAATCAAATTTATTATCTCGTTTATCGTCTGTTGGAATTAATGTTGATGATAAGGATGAGCGTTTAGGAGATTTATTAGAGGTTGTGAAAGAAAAAGAATTCAATGGTTATTCTTATGACGGCGCAGGAGCCTCTTTTGAACTTTTAGCGAAAAATATTCTGGATAATGTTCCGAATTTTTTTACTGTTGAGGATTATTCTATATCGATAAAAAAAGGCCAAATATCTAAAGAGGTATCTTTTAATTCTGAGGCTAAAGTTATTTTAAATATTGATGGTAGACAAATTGAGTCAACAGGATTGGGTAATGGCCCAGTAAATGCACTTGATAAAGCATTGAGAAGTGATCTAGGCATTTTTGATAAATATATGAAAGATTTAGTTCTCGTTGATTATAAAGTTAGGATTTTAAACGGAGGAACAGAAGCTACAACAAGAGTAGTAATTGAGTCTAAAGATGGAGAAGGAAAAAGCTGGTTTACAGTTGGCGTTAGCCCAAACATCGTAGATGCGTCTTTAAAGGCTCTTATGGACTCTATTCAATATAAATTAATAAAGGATGGAGCCCCTCAGCCTAAATAGAATTAAATTTTTTGTGTAGTGACAGCTCTTCTAAATTGTTAACAACAAATAAATTACCAAGACTTGAAAATTTTATATTTTTATCTCCATTTGTTCTAATAAACTTATTCTTCTCCATATGATCTAGTAAGTTTACAAAAGGATTCCAAAAATCATTAGTATTTATTAAGAAAATTGGTTTTGTGTGCTCACCAAGCGCTGCACTAGATAGGACTTCTGTTATTTCATCAAGAGTCCCAATTCCCCCAGGTAGACAGACAAAAATATCAGATAATTGAATCATCTTTTTTTTTCTATCAATAATATTTTTTGTTCTAATAACTTTTTGATATTTTGAAAAAATTATATCAGGATCATCAAGGTATTCAGGAAAAACTGAAATTATTTTAACCCCTTTTTTATTTGCTGATTTTGCAGCTACACCCATTAGCCCAAGAATCCCACCTCCATAAAGAAGTGAATAATTATGTTTTAATAAGATATCCCCAATTTTATTGGCTTCTTTTTTATAATTAGACTCTGCACCATCCATTGATGCGCAAAATAAACAAACAGTTTTCATATTTATTTATTTGGGTGATTCTAAAGTTTTTAAAAATCTTTTATCAAAATTAAATTTTTTTTCTTTCAGGTATTTTGGTAAAGCTAACAATGTTGGTATTAGAAACAAGGTTAATAAACTTGAAAAACCAAGCCCCCAAATTACTGCAGTTGAGAATGGTACCCACCATGCAGACATAAGACCGCCAACTTCAACACTTCTTCCAAACCAATCAATTGTTATTTGAAGTGCAACAGGTGTTAAACCAACCATAGTGGTTGTTGTAGTTAATACAATAGGTCTTAATCTTTGGGCGGCAGAATGAAGTATTGCTTCGTTTAGACTTTTTGCATCATTTTTTAACCTGTTGAATGTATCAATTAGAACAATGGAATTATTAACTATAATTCCAGCTAAGGACACAATTCCAAGACCGCTCATTATAACTGAAAAAACTTGGCCCGTTATTAATAAACCAGTCAAAGCACCAACTGTAGATAGAACAACCGTTGATAAAGTTATAGCAGCTTGATAAAAGCTATTAAATTGAGTCAGTAAAATTATAAACATAAGGAAGAGGGCTCCAAGCATTGCTTTTCCTAAAAAGGCAGCAGATTCTTCTCCGTCTTCATTAGTTCCAGCAAACTTTATTTCAACTTCATTTGAAAAATTTTGATCATTAATCCAATTACCAATTTCAACATTTTTATCAAATGGAAGAATTTTTTTACCTGTAATAGGATCAATCATTGTATTTGCTCTTATTTTAAGAATTCTAGTTCCATTTGATCTCTCAATTGATGTTACTTTTTGTTGAGGTACTCTTTTTACAAAATTTGATAATGGAATAGCTCCCTCAGGAGTAGGTATTCTCAATTGATCAAATTGCTCTAATTGACGATAGTCTTTTGGGAATCGTACCCTAATGTCTACTTCATCTTCTGAATCATCGGGACGATATTTATCAACTAAGATACCGTTTGTAACTAATTGGACAATTGAACCAATAATTGAAACATCAACTCCATATTTTCCTGCTAGCTCCCTATCAACATTAATAATCCATTCAATCCCAGGAAGCGACCTTGTATCGTCTACTTCCATAATTCCATCCATAGTCTTAAGTTTATTACTGATAGAATTTGTTACTTTTGTGAGTTGAAAATTATTTGAAGAGGTAAGCTCAATTTGAATATCTTTTCCTGACTCAGGCTTTCTTTCAACTTTATATGCTTCAACTATAACCCCTGGTAATAATGATGTTTTTTCTAAAATTTCCTGACGAAGAATATCTGCATGCCTCCTTTCGTGAACAGGTTTTAGTTCAATCATCATCATGGCTATTTCATCGCTTCTGCTCTCACCATCACTCATGATCATTTGTTCAGCAGAAGCACCTCCTATGAGTGTTGAGGTTGTTTTAATCCCATCCACAGTTCTAACTATATTTTCAACATCAAGGGCAATGCCAAGTTTCTGACTAGGTGATAAATTACCCCTTGCAATTATATGAACAGTCATTT
>Ga0208130_1000891_pt1 | contig 14887 bp, 12 predicted proteins | sample ETNtaG_31_FD_185771 | JGI IMG/M metagenome (GOLD analysis project Ga0208130, IMG submission 185771) | Marine microbial and viral communities from oxygen minimum zone, Eastern Pacific Ocean - ETNP201310SV78 (SPAdes) (version 2) | ecosystem: Environmental > Aquatic > Marine > Oceanic ...
GCACTACGTAGGCGTGGCAGTTCAAGTTGCTCCTGCAGCACTTCTTGTTGCGCTTGTTTCAGGAGAAGATTGCCTGGTTCATGTTTGTTGAACACCTCCCACAGCAATGAACCGCTGATCTGCAGCTGTCCCGCGCTTTTGTTCTTTCCTGGAAATCCTTGGACAAGCAGCCCGGCAACCTGGGCGATGCTGCGAAATCGTCGTCGACAGAGTTCGGAGAGATTGAGAGCTTGCTCAAGATCAGTTTCCAGATTGCTGTCATCGAGCAGATCATCCAGATGTTCTTCCAGCAGGTCATCCATGGGGTATCCCTTTGGTGCCAGCAGTTCAAATCCGTAGTCGTTGACTGAAACCGTGATCGTGCCGCGCTTCTTCTTCGTGAGTCGTGTTGCCCAGAGGAAACCCAGACCCTCATGCACAAAGCGACCCTCAAACGGGTACGCATACAAATGCATTCCTTCTCGGGTTCGACAGGTCTCAATCAGCAGTTGATCACTCGATGGCAAGGTCGACAGATCCATCTGACGTTCAAACAGTGGTTCCAATGCCTTGAGCTCAGCGTTGTCCAGTTCTCCACGTCCAGCGCGCGCCACTTCTTCACGCAGGTGATGGGTTAACAGATCGGACAGCGACATCTGTCCTCCAGCCCAGGCTGGAACTGCAGTGCTTTTTCTGGTTGTGGTTTTCACGTAGGCCGTCATGTCGCGAAGCCTCACGAATTCCAGCTGACGTCCTGCAAAAAAGAACACGTCTTTCGGTTTGAGCTGGCTGATGAAGGTTTCTTCGACGTGTCCCAGAACAGATCCCCGCACGAAACGCACTCGGATCGCTGGAGCTGATGTGATCGTGCCGATGTTCAATCGATGCAGTCTGGCGATTGCGTTGTCACGCACCACAAAACGTCCGTCATCTGTGCTGTCCAGTTTTCTGTAGCGGGGGTATGCACCGAGGCAATCCCCTCCATGCTCAAGAAAGCGCAAACACCAATCCCACCGCTCTTGTTCGAGTGTTCTGTAGGTGCTCGTGCTGCGAATGGACTCGAGAGTTTCGACAGGTCTGAACCCGGGCCCGCAAGCCAGGGTCGTGAGGTGTTGCAGAAGCACGTCGAGAGGTTGGTTGGGGGGGCGTCGTTCTTCCACCATTCCGTTCTCCAAGCCTCGGCGAACGGCACTCAGTTCGAGTAATTCCAGGGCATTGGTGGGCATGAACAGCACCTTGGATGTTCCGCCGGGTAAGTGTGCTGAGCGTCCTGCGCGTTGCAGCAGTCGTGCCAAATTTTTCGGTGATCCGATCTGAACAACTCGCTCCACAGGTTGAAAGTCCACTCCAAGATCGAGCGAGCTTGTGCAGACCACCCAGAGCATCGACCCCGCTTTTACAGCAGCTTCAATGGCCTCTCTTTCACTGCGATCAAGAGCGCTGTGATGCAGTGCCAGTAAGCCCTCCATTTCTGGGCAGGCGTAGCGCAGGCACTGAAACCAGCGTTCAGCCTGGTTGCGCGTGTTGGTAAACAACAGCGTGCTGGTGCAGGGTTCGAGCTGCCCGATGAGATCTTCGTATCGCCTCAGCCCGAGGTGACCACCCCAAGGGAATCCATCAATACTGTCGGGAAGGATGCTCGTGACATCGAGTCCTCGCTTGGGAGCTCCCGTGATCAAGCACGGCTCACACCCCTCGCCAAGGGCATGCCGAGCTGATTCTTCAAGATTCCCGATCGTTGCGCTGATCGCCCATGTTTGGAGTTGTGGGCGCTGTTGCCGTAACCAGCTGAGAGCGAGCTCCGCCTGGATACCGCGTTTGCTTCCGATCAGCTCATGCCATTCATCAAGAACGACGGTGTCAAGCGTCTTGAACAGTGCTTCGCAATGGCGACTCGCCAGCAGAACGCACAATGATTCCGGCGTGGTGATCAGAATTTCAGGAGGTTTTTTGATCTGGCGACTCCTTTCAGCACTTGGGGTATCTCCATTGCGGATCCCAACTCGCAGGGGCCAGCCCATCGCCTCAATCGGTTGCTGTAGCGCCACGGCTAAGTCACGCCCTAAAGCCCTGAGTGGCGTGATGTAGAGCAGGCGGATCCCTGCTTGCTCATTAGCTGACGCCAGCATCTGCGCGATCGGTCCCATCACCGCGGCGTAAGTTTTTCCTGACCCGGTAGGGACCTGGATCAGACCACTCAAACCCTGCAGGTGTGCTTCCCATGTCCGCTTCTGAAAGGGAAGCGGCGACCATCCCTGATGTTGAAACCAGTCGTTGATCGGCGAGAGAATCCGCTGCGGATCAGCGTCGCACTCAGGGCGAGCGCGCTGGTTGTGAGACGTCTGTTTCACAATGACGACGTTCGCTTCACCACTTGATCGCAGAGCGTTCGAGCATCTTCGATGGTGTTGGCGCTGTCCGCCGTGCGGTCACTTCGCCATCGCAGAATCCTGGGAAAACGAACGGCGAGGCCGCACTTGTGCCGTCTGGATGTCTGGATGCCTTCAAAGCCAATCTCAAAGACCAATTCAGGCTCCACCGAGCGGGTTGGACCGAACCGTTCCCGGGTGTGACTGCGAATCCATCGATCCAGCTCGAGGATTTCGGCGTCGTTTAAACCGGAATAGGCCTTGGCGAATGTCACCAGCTGAGGGTTGCTTGTTGACTCCGTCTGTGTCTCCCAGAGTGCGAAGGTGTAATCGGTGAAGAGGTTGGCGCGACGCCCGCGGCCTGCCTGTGCATAGATCAGCACCGCATCCAGGGTCATCGGATCGCGCTTGTGTTTCCACCAATGCCCACGCTTACGACCGCTCAGATAGGGGGACTGCAGATGCTTGAGCATCACCCCTTCGGCACCCTGTTCCACAGCCTCTTGGCGGAGTCGATTCAGCTGATCCCAATGCTCAAGTTGTTGTCCGCTGCTGAGTCGGCAACGCATCCCCGCCGTATTGGCATCCATGCGTTGTTGAACAGCGCTGAGTTGTTCAAGTCGTTGCTGAAGTGGAGCTGAGCGCAGATCTTGTCCATTGCGTTCCAGCAGGTCATAGGCCACGAAACTCACAGGACACTCGAGCCGCAGTTTGCGGCCGACATTTTTTCGGCCGAGTCGTCGCTGCAGGTCGCTAAAGGGTCTTGGTTGTTGCTCCGATTCCGCCCAACAGATCACTTCGCCATCAAGCACCGTATCGGCCGGTATCGCTAATGCCATCTCGATCAGTTCTGGGAATTGTTCGTTGATCAGTTCTTCACCACGACTCCACAGGTATGTTCCGCTCTCGCGTTGAATCAGCTGTCCGCGGATGCCATCCCATTTATGTTCAACCCACCAATCGGAGGGTGCGGTGTCCTCGATGGTCTCCGGTTTGAGTGGGCTGGCCAGAAAAAAGGGGTAGGGAACGGGCCCTCTGTTGCCGCGTTCTTCACTGGCGGTAGCCGTCAGTGCACGAAACCAATGTTCAGAGGCATCGGCTGGCGCCATCAGACGCTCGAGAACCAAAGCCTCCTCCAAGTTGAATCCTGTCGCGATCGCTTTCACGACAAGTCCGCGGGCAACACCAATGCGAAAGCCACCCGTTAGCAGTTTGTTGAACAGGAACAGGCGGTCGTGAGGCAAGGCTTCCCAGATCGCGAGCACCGCGCTGCTTTGCTCCTCAGCCTCCATCGCCGCCACGGCCGGCAACAGTTGTTCCATCCACCAGTGCATCGGCGGTGAATGATTGAGTTGATTGATCCAGATCGTCACATCGGGGTTGTGGATGTGGCCGCCAATGTCGTGTTTGAGTTGTGGCCAGAGCAGTGAGAGGGTTTCTGCTGAATCTCCGACGTGGCTCTGACAGTCGTCGAAGAGCCAGTCAGGCATCGCACTCGCCTGCTGAAGAATGTCGCGCAACCGGCGACCGGTGATCAACCGTTTGCGCCGTTCTCCCATCAGCAGTAATACCGTCCACGCGGCGTCGTGGGCATCGGCTTGCTGCAGATGCCCTGCGATCAAATCAATCTTGCGTTTCGTTCCTGTGCTCTGGTCCAGATCCTCGATCAGAGCCGCGAATGCATCCATGCCAAAGCTGTTCTAGGCGTCTGCTCAGTAATTCCAGCGATTGTCCTCATTTGGACCTGTCACCTGAACATTGCATCCGTTGATTCCAGCTGTCGCACTGTTGAATGCCTTGACGTAACTGGTTGCGTCTCCAGAGTCGGCCACTTCACGCAAAGCTCCCTGAAGTCGGGCCAGATCGCTCCCAACCTGATCCCGGGTCAGTGCGCCGTTAGCCAGACCCTCGCAGATGGCCTTTGCCGCTGTTGCACCATCAGCAGGGAACACCACGGTGTTGATCTGCTCAATGGTGATCGTGGTTTGCTGGGCGAGTGCCGGTCCAGCGGTCGCAGCGATCAAAACCATGAGGCCGGTCAAGGTAGAGCTGCGGGTCGCCATGGTTCCAGAGAAGGTGCTTGAGGTTAGTTCAGTTGAGCTGATCAAGCGGTTTGGCATCAAGACCGTGTCTCTCGCGCAGAAAGCGCGCCAGCACATCGCTCTGGCCGTGGGTCACATAGACAGATGCAGCTCCAGTGTTCAGCACCGTGCTGACCAACCCATTCCAATCGGCATGGTCACTCAGCACGAAGCCTCGTTCATAGCCACGCCTCCGCCGGGCTCCCCTCACTGCCATCCACCCGGATGCAAAGGCTGTCTGTGGCGAGCGGAACCGCCTCATCCAGGCTGAACGATGGGCGGAAGGCGGCGCAAGGATCAGTCTTCCTGCCAGGGAGTCCTTGCGGGGAAGCTCGCTCACAGGCCGACTCGCCGTCATCGCCACACCTGCCTCGCGATAGTGGCGCGTGACGGTTTCAACGGCACCATGGAGAAGCACTTCCTCTTCCACTCCAATGGCTTTCAGCTCGGCTAGCAGACGCTGAGCTTTGCCGAACGAGTAACAGAACAACAGCGAGGGCCGCTCGCGGTCTCCATGCCACCAGTCTCGGATCTCCGTTGCCACTCGTTTCCCGGTATCCCATGCATAAATCGGCAACCCGAATGTGGCTTCGGTGATGAGCACGTCGCAGGGCACCACCTCAAACGGTTCGCAGCTCGGGTCAGGGCAGCGTTTGTAATCACCGGTCACCACCCAGACCTGATCCTCAACCATCAAGCGAATTTGAGCTGATCCCAAGACGTGGCCAGCGCTATGGAACGACAAACAGGCCTGATTGAGCCAGAACTCTTGGCGATAAGGCATGGAATGCAGAGTGATGTCTCGGCCCAGGCGTTGTCGCAGCACACCTTCACTGATATCCACAGCCCAGTATTCGCCGCATCCAGGTCTGGCGTGATCAGCGTGGGCGTGAGTGATCAAGGCTCTCGACACGGGCCGTGAGGGATCGATCCAGGCGTCTGCTGCTCTGCAATACAGACCGCTGTCGGTTCGCTCGAGAACGTTCATCCATCAACTTTGGCAAGCCTGAGCTGCTGGCGTGTCTCAGGCTCGTGAGGGCGTCACTTGCTCATTTCGAGCATGCGTCGGATCGGCGCTTCAGCCTTGGAACGAATCGACTCCTCCATGGTGATCTGCGGTGAGAGTGTCTCAAGACAGTCGCGCAGTTTTTCCAGGCTGTTCATACGCATGTATGGACAGGCATTACAGCTGCAGCCATCGAGACCAGGAACATCAAGCAATGTCTTCTCGGGGACCCGCTGCTTCATCTGATGCAGGATCCCAGGCTCTGTGACAACGATGAACGTGTCGCAGTCGCTGGTTTCGGAGTGAACCAGCAGTTTGCTTGTGGATCCAATGAAATCGGCAAGATCCAGCAGATTTTCCTGGCATTCCGGATGGGCGATCACTTCAGCGTCTGGATGATCCAGTTTCAGCTTGATCAGTGCTTCTTCACTGAAGGTTTCATGCACAAAACAACGTCCAGGCCAGAGCGTGAGTTCGCGTCCGCTCTGGCGTTCCACCCAACGTCCAAGATTGCGGTCGGGAGCAAAGAGCACGGGTTGCTCCTCCGGCAGCTGTTTCACCAGATCCACGGCATTGCTGCTGGTGCAGATCAGATCGCTTTGGGCCTTCACTGCCGCCGTGCAATTGATGTAGCTCACCACCAGATGGTCCGGATGGCTTTCGCGAAAGCTGGCGAATTCATCGGCAGGGCAGTCGTCGGCCAGTGAGCAGCCTGCATCGATATCAGGCAGCACCACAATTTTTTCAGGGCTGAGGATCTTGGCGGTCTCCGCCATGAAGTGCACCCCGCAGAACACGATCACATCGGCATCAGTGTTGGCAGCCTTTCTCGACAGCTCAAGCGAGTCACCGATGAAATCGGCGATGTCTTGAATTTCGGGCTCCTGGTAATAGTGCGCCAGGATTACGGCATTGCGTTCCTGGCGGAGCTGGTTGATCGCCGCGACGAGTGCGGTGTCAGAGCTCATCGGGGCCATCTGGGGCAGGATGGGACCAGCCTAGAAGTCGTTCTGACATCACTCCGTGTTGCCATTGCCGGAGACCTCCATGGTGACTGGGGGACAGGGGATGTGGATCTGATTGAGCGACTGCAACCGGATGCACTCCTTTTTGTGGGGGATCTCAGCGATGGAGACCTGCGCCTGGTCAAGAGCATCACCCAGCTGTCGCTGCCTGTGGCGGTCCTGCTTGGAAATCATGACCGTGGACGCGACAGAAGCGGAGATCTGCTGCAACGGCAAATCACGATGCTGGGAGCCCGGCACTGTCCATGGCAATTGAGAGCATGGAGCCAGCCTGCGCTGGCGGTGGTTGGTGCCCGTCCATGCAGCGCAGGAGGTGGATTTCACCTGTCTCAGGCGGTGCAAGCGGTGTTCGGGCCAATCACAGAAACACAGTCGGCCGACTGGATCGTCGATGCGGCCAAGCAGGCCCCTGAGCACTGGCCTTTGATCGTGCTGGCCCATTCAGGTCCGACAGGGCTGGGGTCAGCTGCGGACAGCCCCTGCGGTCGTGATTGGAAGCAGCCCCATATCGACTGGGGCGATCGTGATCTAGCAATGGCTCTGGACCGCATGCAGCGAACTCGTCCGGCTGACCTTGTGGTGTTTGGCCACATGCACCATCAGCTCAAAGGACGACGCGGTGAACGGATCACGTTTCACCGCGATCGTCGAGGCACTTGCTTTGTGAATGCGGCATGCGTGCCAAGAGTTGGTGTGGATGAATCAGGCCAGCCGCTGCATCACCTCACCTGGGTGGAGTTCCTAGGCACTGAACCATCGTTGGTGAGTCACCGTTGGTACCGCCCCAGTGGTGAACTGATCTATGAGCAGACTCTGTTGCGCCAAGCCATCAAAGGGCAGGCGTCATGCTGATCTACGTGTGCGTGAGTACGCATGGCTATGGCCATGCCGCGCGTCAGGCAGCTGTTCTGATTCAGTTGCATCGACTCCAGCCGGATTGGCAGCTGGTGATCAGTTCCAGCGTGGACGAGACCTTCCTCGCTCTAGTGCTTCGCCATGTGCCGGTCAGCAGAAGAACAGTTCGCTGGGATGTGGGCATGCTTCAGGCCGATGCCTTGGGCGTGGATCAGCAGGCCACCCTGCAGGCACTTCAGCAACTCGAGAACGCGCTTCCTCAGCTGGTGCAACGAGAGGTTGACTGGATTCGCGAGCAGGACAGCCAGTGTGTTGTTCTCGCTGATATCCCGCCTGCAGCAGCCCAGCTAGCTCGTCAGCTTGACGCTCCATTGGTTTGGATGGGGAATTTTGGCTGGGATGAGATTTATGCGCCCTTAGGCGGCGCTTTTGTGGATTGGGCCAATCAGGCCACAGCGGCTTATCAAAGCGGGGCGCTGCTGTTGCGCTGCCCGTTGTCCTTGCCCATGAACTGGTCGCTACCGGAACAGGCGCTGGGGCTTGTGTCAGCAGATCCGGAGGCGCTTCCACTCGATCTGGAGAGGCGTCTTCGCGCTGATGGTCGAACCAAGGTGTTGGTGGGGTTTGGTGGACTCGGATACTCGCTTCAAAGCGACCTTTTCAAACGCTGGCCTCAACATCTATTCCTGATGCCTGCACCCAAGGATTCCAGGCAGCGTGATCAGCTTGGTCAGATCGCGAATGTGCTGCTGTTGCCCGAAACGATCAGGTTTCTGGATGTGATGCCGTTCTGTGAGCGACTTCTGGGCAAGCCAGGATTCAGCAGTTTTTGTGAGGCGATGAGCTGCGGTGTCGCACTTCACGTGGTGGAACGCCAGGGATTTGCTGAGGCGTCTGTGCTGATGGACGGTTTGCGATCACATTCGGACCACAGGATTCTCAGTCGACAGTCGCTGGAATCCGGGGAGTGGAAACTGGATCAGCCTCTGGAGCCTGCTGCTGGTTCGCCCCTGAGCGCTGGCGGCGCAACTCAAGCCGCTGAAGCGATTCGCTTGGTTGCAATCAACACTGTTAAGCAAGGCTGATTTTTACGATCAATTCAGCTTATCTGCGCTTCAAAGCATTTCTGTCTCTGGACTTTTGAGCTTGTCCTGACAAAAGCAGCTTGCATGACGATCCTCCGCCTGTCACAAACCCTCTGTGATCAGCGGCATCGGTTCGACACAGTTTGCCCGTGTTTTCAAGCACTGGATTCATTGAATCCCACGATTTAGCTCACAAATTCACTTCCTAGGTGTCTTTAGAGCTTGATTTTGTTCCTTGACCGATTTGTATGACTTCCCTTGCTTTCACCGCCTGTCGTTGCATTCCAGGCGCTGTTGCAAGTGTTGTTTCGCTGATCACCATTCTCCCGGCTCCTGCAGTTCGCGCAGCTCTTCCGGCCCTGGAAAGCTCCCGTTCCAGGTTGGTGATGCTCGAGGAGGATGCTGAAACTTCAGCTCTCCCCTACGTCATTACCCCTGAGCGTCGCGCGATGCTCAACACCATCCGCTTCGCTGAAGGCACCTGGAAGGGTGGTCACGATCTTGGCTATCGCGTCATGTTTGGTGGCGGTTTGATGCCATCGATGGATCGTCATCCCAACCGGGTGATCTATTCCTCTCGTTATGCAAGTGCTGCTGCTGGTGCTTACCAGTTCATGCCATTCACCTGGGACATGGTCAAACGCCGTCTAGGCGTTCGAGGGTTCGGCCCAGAAGTTCAGGATCAAGGCGCTCTATTTCTGATTCAACGTCGCAAAGCGCTTCGTCTGACTGACAACGGTGTGATGACACCTCAACTCGCGGCATTGTTGGCTCCTGAATGGGCATCGTTCCCCACCCTTCGCGGCAGAAGCTATTACGGACAACCTGTGAAGCGTTTCACCAATCTCCAGGGATTCTTCAACGCGAATCTTGCTCAATTGCGCAAGATTCGCGACGAGCGGCGTTCAGCTCTTTCTGCTCAGAGTTCCACTCCAACCAAGGTTGATGCTTCAGATTGCCTAGGTCCTGCATTTTCATGCAAATAGCGCTGAAGCATCCCGCTTGACTCAGCCCTCTTCGCTGGATTCGTTCAATTTCCGTCCGACCGTCGCTCCGGCGATCAGATAGGCACCAATTCCTCCAGCCATGAAGCCCATTCCGTTGCGGATCAACGGCAGTAGTTCACTGGTGCGTGTGACCACGGGTGCTACTCCGAACACGCCAAAGAGCATCACCCAAAGAGGTGACAGCAATAACAGCCAGCCCCAAGCGATCAGTTCACCCTCTTTGCGTGGATAGGCCGCGAATCCCGCAATCAGGCCACCCAGGATTGAGGTGCTGAGCGTCCAGAGCCACTGTTCCGTCGGCAGGCCTGGCACAACCTGGCATCCGCCACGGTCCAAGCACAGTTCAACGGCATCCAGTGCCGCCAGGATGGCGCCGTCTTCTCCGTGATCCTTCACATAGAACTGATTGCCGTAGCGGGTTTGCAGTTCAACCCACCAAGTGCGCGGCATCAGCGCAAACAGGGCATCGCCCACATTGAAGTTGAGCAGATTGCCCCCACGCGGATCCGCTACCAGCAGCAGGCTGCGTTCGTCCAGTCCCCAGAATTCCTTCACTGCCAATCCTGGAGTGCGCTCGTATTGGGTCAGCACTCTCAGCTTCCAGCCGCTGCGTTGCTCAAAGGCGTCGAGAGATGTTTCCAGTGACTGGCGCTGCGTCTGGCTCAGGGCCTTCGCAAGATCGATCACTGGGGTCGGATGGTCTGGGAGCAGATCGGGATTATCAATGGCTCCAGCAGGCGCTGCGACCATCAGCAGCAGCACCGACAGGCTCAGCAGGGCCTTCAGGCCACGCATCATTGCTTGGACACCCATGATTTAGAGCGAGTGCACGCCATTCTCACCACATGAAGGCCTTTGATGTGCCCTGCCCCGAATGGCTGCGGGAGCGATTGCAGCAGCATGGCCAGCGGGTGCCCTTCTCCACCTTCATGGAGTGGGCCCTGCATGACCCTGATCACGGCGCCTATGGCAGTGGTCAACTGCATGTGGGCACGTCTGGCGATTTCGTTACTTCTCCATCCCTCGGTGAGGATTTCTCAGGCCTGTTGATTCATCAGCTGATCGAATGGCTGGAGTTGCTGGCCGTTCGCCATCCGGAAGGCCGGCTTTCGATCGTGGATGTGGGGCCAGGGGAGGGGGATCTCATCGCTCAGTTGATCCCCCTTCTTCAAGCTTCCGCAGCTGAATGGCTGCCGCGTCTGGAGTGTGTTCTTGTCGAAATCAACCCCGGGATGCAGCAGCGCCAGAGAGCGCGGCTCGAGTCAGTGGGCCAGATTCCCTGCCGCTGGGTTGTGTTGCAGGAGCTCGCCGCTGAACCGGTCAACGGCATCATGCTTGCCCATGAGTTGCTTGATGCTCTGCCGGTCGAGCGACTCATCCTGAGGGGAGGCTCCCTTCGGCGGCAGATGGTCACTCTTGAGGCCTTTGATGGATCTGAGCCCCTGCTCCGATGGGATGAGGATCCTTTGCCTCCACTGCTGGAGGCTCAGATCCAAAAGCAGGCGGATCGTGATGCCTTGGAGCTTCCGCCAAGGGGGGCGTTGGATGGATGGGCCACGGAATGGCATCACTCCGTTGCTCCTTGGATGCAGCAGGCATATGCAGCCATGAGCGATGGCATGTTGCTGGTGGTCGATTACGCCTTGGAGTCAAGCCGCTATTACGCTCCGCGCCGGAGCGATGGAACCCTGCTTGCCTACAAAGGCCAACAGGCATCATCCGATGTTTTGCGTGATGCGGGTTCTCAAGACATCACTGCCCATCTATGCCTGGAATCCGTTGTGGGTGTGGCCTCAGAGGCAGGCTGGTTGTTTGCTGGACAGTGCCGTCAAGGAGAAGCATTGCTTGCCTTGGGTCTGGCAGAGCGACTGACCGCATTGCAGCAAATGCCCGCTGATCAGTTAGCGGAAGCGCTGCGTAGAAGGGAAGCCCTGCTGAGACTTGTCGACCCCAGTTGTCTTGGTGAGCTGCGTTGGTTCGCCTTTCTTCGCAACACGCCAACTGCAACGGACAACGGAGTTCTCGACAGTCGTTTTCTGCGGGAACCGATTCCGCGTCAATCGAGCTGATCAGTTGAGGGATGCAAGGCAGCGACTGACATCCTCGTTGCTGATTTCGTCACTGATGATCACGTTGCCGATCCGGGTCGGCAGGACGAAACGCAGTCGCCCGTGACGGACCTTTTTATCGCCTTGCAAGGTCCGCAGTGCAGCCTCCCGATCAAGGGTCGGCCAGGCCACGGGTAAACCGGCCTTCTCGATGAGTTTCAGCTGGCGCTGTTGATCAGCTTCGCTCCAGAGACCTTTCTGAACGGCGAGGCGACCAACTGCCGCCATGCCGATCGCCACGGCTTCACCATGCAGCCAGGTTCCGTATCCCGTCAGGGTCTCCACCACATGTCCAAAGGTGTGGCCGTAATTGAGGATTGCGCGCCGGCCTCCTTCTCGTTCATCGTCGGCGACAACGGCAGCTTTGGCTTCCGCGGAAAGCACAAGGATGTCGTGCAGCAAGGTCGGATCCATGGCTGCGGGATCGGAGAGGTCTGAAGCTTCCTCAAGACGGCTGAAGAGGTCGGGGTCTCCGATCACTCCGTATTTGATCACCTCCGCCATGCCAGCGCGGAATTCCCTCACAGGGAGCGTGTTCAATGTCAAAGGATCAATCACCACCAAGCGTGGCTGGTGGAAGGCTCCGATCAGATTCTTTCCCTTTGGATGGTTCACACCGGTCTTGCCACCGATGGAGGCATCGACCATCGAGAGAAGAGTGGTCGGGACTTGGACGATGCCAATGCCGCGCAGCCAGCATGCCGCTGCAAAGCCCGTCATGTCACCGACAACGCCACCTCCCAGCGCCAGCATCAGGGAGGTGCGTTCAAGACCCTCCTGCTGTGCCTTGTCGAGGATCAAGCTCAGTGTTTGCAGGGTTTTTCGTTCTTCACCCGCATCGATTTCCAGTAGCACGGGGTTGAAGCCTGCCGCTCTGAGTCCGCTCAGGCAGCTGTCGCCATATGGCCTGGCGACGTCAGGATTGCTGACCACAAGAATTTTGGTCCCTGACCGAATGGGTAGATCAGCCAGCGCAGAACCGATGTCTTTCACCATCGAACGGCCGATGATCACGTCGTAGGGATTGCGCTCCAGGGACACCGTGATTGTTGTGCGTTCCTGCAAGTCAGCTGCCTGCACTGTGCTCATGGGCTGATGCTGCGGTTGCGATCCGCGGGGGATTCCATCGACTGACCTTATCCTCAGCCGCAAGCTCTTTGAGTTCGATGAACCCTGCCTCCAGGCCAGATCGGCGTACAAGCCTCACCGCCTGGGCTTTTCTTGCGCCTGCACTCACGCTGTTGAGTCTTTCCGTGCTGATTCCTGCCGCAATGGCTCTGTTGATCAGCTTTACGCAGACAGGGCTTGATGTGTCAGAGCCGCTGAAGTTCATCGGCTTGGCCAATCTGCGCAGGCTCGCTGGTGATCCGATGTTCTATCGGGTCTTAGGCACCACCCTCATTTACCTCGTGGGTGTGGTGCCTCCGATTGTTCTTGGTGCCCTGGCCTTGGCCGTTCTCGTCAATCGTGTCTTGCCTGGCATTCATTGGTTGAGAGCTGCGTTCTACACACCCGTGCTGGTGTCGATCGTCGTTGCAGCCATCGCCTTTCGTTGGCTGTATGCAGAGAACGGTCTGATCAATGGCTGGCTTGAAGCCTTGATCGGATCCGGTTTCATTCCCATCGACTTTCTGACCAATCCGTTGCTGGCGCTGCCTGCCGTGATGCTTGTGACCCTTTGGAAAGGACTGGGGTACTACATGGTGATCTTTCTCGGAGGCCTTCAAGGGATTTCCAAGGAGCTGTATGAGGCTGCTGAACTCGATGGCAGTGAGGGCTGGAGGAAACATCTCGATATCACGCTTCCGCTGTTGCGTCCTTACGTGACTCTGGTTGCAGTGATCTCAGCCATTGCTGCCACCAAAGTTTTTGAGGAGGTTTTTCTGATGACACAGGGAGGTCCCGCCGACTCAACCAGGACCCTCGTTTATTACGTATACGACCAGGCTTTTGCAGAGCTTGAGATCAGCTATGCCTGCACTGTCGGTCTTGCCCTATTCCTGATTGTTTTGCTGCTGACGGCGATCAGGTTCGCCTTCAGTGAGGAACGCTCACTGATCTAGGCCAGGTTCCTTCCACGTCCCTGAGGGTCGGATGGCAAGCTTCAGAGGAGGACATCAGTGGCTATGGCCAGCGCTGCCGGGACAATTGGAGTTGTTGGGGGTGGTCAACTCGCACTAATGCTCTGTGAAGCAGCGAAGTCGCGGGAGGTTGATGTGATCGTGCAGAGCGCATCTGGCCAGGATCCGGCGATGGCTGTCGCTCAGGAGCAGGTCTCAGGTGCACCAACTGATGTCGCTGCCACGGCTGAACTGTTGAAGCGCTGCCAGCACATCACCTTTGAGAATGAGTGGATACCCGTTGATGCCCTAAGGGCATTGGAACGTGAAGGGGCGGTCTTTTCTCCTTCCCTCGTCAGTCTGCTGCCGCTGGTGAACAAGCTGTCTCAGCGCCGCATGCTGGATGATCTGTCGATTCCAAGTCCAGCCTGGATTGGGCTGGATGAGATCAACACCGACTCACCGGCTCTTCCCGCCGGCTGGACGTTTCCCGTCATGGCCAAAGCGGCCCATGGCGGGTACGACGGCAAGGGAACCTGCGTGATCAGTGATCTCAAGTCTCTTCGCAAGCTGTTGAGCAGCGTTTCCGTCGAGGATTGGCTGCTGGAGACCTGGGTGACTTACGAGCGTGAGCTTGCTCTGGTCGTCAGTCGTGATCAGCAGGGACGAATCCGTAGCCTTCCACTGGTGGAAACGCATCAGAAGAGTCAGGTTTGTGACTGGGTTCTTGCTCCTGCTCCAGCGGAGCAACTGCTGGAAGCCACCGCCTACAACATTGCAGCGTCCTTGCTCACAAGCCTCGATTACGTGGGTGTGATGGCGCTGGAATTCTTTTACGGCCCTGCAGGTCTGATGGTGAATGAGATTGCGCCGCGGACGCACAATTCAGGTCACTTCTCGATTGAGGCGTGCAACAGCAGTCAGTTTGATCAGCAGCTCTGCATTACTGCGGGTCTGCCGGTTCCGACAACCGACCTTGTGGTGCCTGGCGCCATCATGGTGAATCTTCTTGGTTTGCCGTCCGAAGGCGCGGAATCCTTGGAGACGAGGCTTGCTGCTCTGGAGGCCATCCCCAGCGCTCACCTGCATTGGTACGGCAAGCAGGAAATGCCTGGAAGGAAGGTCGGTCATGTGACTGTGCTGCTTGAACAAGCCAATGACGATGCTCGTGGCCTGGAAGCGGAACGGCTTCTGGAGCAAATTCGTGAGGTCTGGCCGAATCCCTTAAATTGAATCTGGACTACCTGGTTGGTGACAGCCTTTCTCTAGTGCTCTGATCTGACTCTCTTTCGACTTGGGGTGACTGTCGTGA
>Ga0208130_1000892_pt1 | contig 14881 bp, 12 predicted proteins | sample ETNtaG_31_FD_185771 | JGI IMG/M metagenome (GOLD analysis project Ga0208130, IMG submission 185771) | Marine microbial and viral communities from oxygen minimum zone, Eastern Pacific Ocean - ETNP201310SV78 (SPAdes) (version 2) | ecosystem: Environmental > Aquatic > Marine > Oceanic ...
TTACTGGTGCTGCTGCTGTCATCGATTGGGGTGGACGCTCACACGCACTAAAAACCTCTGATGAGAAACTACCAGATAGCAATAAAACTGCACTAGAGCTCATCAAAGATATTCTCAACATGTATAAGTAATATGTCTAAAGATACTTATAAATCAGTATCCGGTGAGGTTTTATATTTACATGATGATGAAGGACAAGTCGGCCACGAAGAGTTCATCATCACAAAAGATCTAAATCAAAACAGAACGCTCAGGGCCATTTGTCAAATCTATGAAGAGAATCTACTAAGGGATGTAACATATACTGTTGATGAGAAATGGATTCCTCAGGATGCATTTGTCAGACTTTCGGTCAATGGTGCTTTCAAAGGCTCAAGTTGGTTTAAATTTTCAGGGCATATTATTGAATGTGAAAACTTCACAACAGAAGCTGGAAGAGCCTCTCAAAAACAATTCTTAAAGGGTCCAATTCAATCTTTTGGAGCACACCCTGTCAGCAATGACGCATGGGGATGTGCAGCTTATGATATGGATAGCCCATTGGAAAAGCAGTATTTTCAAAATGTTGTCACAACGTCAAAAACTGCTCACGGCAATACTGGGCCGAGCATTATGCTTACTGAAAAGTATATAAGCTTCCATGGAGAAGAAAATATTTCAGTGCCTGCAGGCAGCTTTGATGTGAACTATTATCAAATTAGCTGGGATGGAAGAGAGGATATGAAGAACTGGCCACCCATTCACATTTGGGTCACTCCCATTGATTTCATCATTGTAAAAATCAGGTGGGATCACTTAAAATCAGATTATGTCTTAAATAGACTTGATTTAGATTAAAACCAGGACACCTAGGAAGAATTCAATAATGGCTGATATTAATACTGATATTTTAATAATAGGCGGTGGAGTTGCCGGTTCAGCTGCAGCTTGTGCGTTGTCAAAAAAGGGTTATGAAGTTTTATTATTAGAAAAATCAGAAAAGCCTCAAGACACAGCCAGAGGTGATCATCTTCAACCTGCGGTTTGTGAGATACTCAGCAAATGGGCCGTTTTGGATGATTTCTTTGAAAAGGGAGCAAAAAAAAGAGCTGGCTCACTATGGTTTGATGAAGATGCAAATTTCTTGATGGATGCCAATGTATCCAAGTTAGATATACCTGAACCTTACTTTATGTTCATGAATCACGAGGACATCAGTGGAGTTTTGATCTCAGCGGCAAAAGAGAATGATAACTTTTCTTTCATATGTCCCATTATTTCTTGTGCACACATAGAAACAAATAATCAAGAATCTATTTTTGAAATCAAAACAAGAGATGAAATGATCAAAAGCGTCTCAACTAAGATGATCATAATTGCTGATGGTGTGGCCTCCAATATGGGACGCTATTTCAAGTTTGAGAGGACGTCCTTTAGATATGAAAGAGCATTGGCTGTGCTTTTCTCGGATGAGTATGAAGCAGATGATCTTAATAATCTCAGAACATATTTAACAGATAGGGGCATTGTAACAATGATCCCAAGAGCCAAAGGCGGATGCAAAATTGGACTCACAATCAATCGTGATGAAATTAAATCTTGGAAAAAAATGAGTTCAAGGGAATATCAAGATTTCATTGGTCACCTGGTACCTACTTATAAAGATTTAAAAATGTATTCAGCAGGTATTTATCCTCCATCCATGATTATTGCTGAGAATTGGTCCAAAGAAAATATAGTATTGATTGGAGATGCCTGTCATGGGTTACACCCAGGGAGAAGCCAAGGAATGAATACAACTATCAAATGTGTGGATCATCTTTTAGGTCTTTTGCCATCAAAAGAATCATTTGGTAAAGGGGATGTTACAAAGACATTGGAGCAGTATCAAAAGGAGATGAAGTCCAATATCAGTGAACTCTTACAGGCAAATCACTCTATGGGAATATCGATGGATAACTTTGATCACAAGTCAAAGGTTAATGAAATTGAAAAATTTAAACTTTTAGAACAAAACAAAGAAGCAGGCCATACCTACAGGATGAAATCTGCAGGCTATGGTGTTTTTTAGATAGCATGGAAAAAAGCTTAGATAAGAAATTTTACTTCAGTGATCAAATTTACAATCAAGAACTGGACAACATCTTCTACTCAGATTGGATATGTTGTGGAAGAGAAGAGGATTTTGACTCAGCTGGTAGTTATAAAATCTTTGAAATTGGTAACGAAAATTTTTTCATCATTAAAGATAAAAATAATGACATCAGAGTTTTTCATAATTTTTGCAAGCACAGAGGCTGTCAGATTCTTGAGGATGAAAAGTCAAGTCCATTAAAAAGGAACATCAGGTGCCCTTATCATTCATGGGTCTATAATTTTGATGGAAGTTTATACAAAGCGCCTCATATAGAGGTTGATAAAGCAGATAAGAAGTTTCACCTGAATATTGTGAAGAGCGAGACTTGGGGCGGCTTCATATTCATAAATCTTGATGAAAAATCATCTTCTTTTAAAGAATATATAAATGACATAAATAATCAGTTTACTCGTTATCCTTTGGATAAACTGATCTCTTCAAGGTCATATAGGTATGAGGTTTCAGCAAACTGGAAAGTGATACTTGAGAATTATAATGAGTGTTATCACTGTGCAGGTGTTCACCCAGAGTTGGTAAGCATCGTGCCAGCATTCAAAGAAAATGGTGCAAATGAATTGGATTGGGAAGAGGGCATCCCTCATAAAAAAGGTGCAAATACTTTCACATTCACAGGCACGACCAACAGAGGTCCATTCCCTGGGCTTAATCAATCAGAGAAAGACAATCATTTTGGTCAAGCGCTCTATCCAAACCTAATGATGAGTTTATCAATGGATCATGTCGCTGCGTTTATTCTTCGTCCAATCTCACCCATTAAAACAATAATAGACTGCCGCATTCTGTTTCACCCAGATGAAGTGGTTAAGTCAGATTTTGATCCCGATGATGCATCTGAGTTCTGGGACTTGGTTAACAAACAAGACTGGAATATTTGTGAAAGGGTGCAAAAAGGAATGCGATCCAATGCTTTTAAATTTGGATACTATGCACCAATGGAGGATGAGAGTTTAGACATACGCAAGTATATTCAAGATAGATTGGGGATCGAGCTGTGAGAAACTCAATCAGAGCGACAACCATTCGTTGGAAAGTATTATTGATCACTCTTTTCTTGGGATATATTGCCTATGTTTTCAGAGGTAATCTTTCAGTGATTGGAAAATACCTAATGGATGATGTCGGAATCACTCAGATTGAATTGGGATGGTTGCTTTCATCTTTTTTATGGGGCTATACACTTTTCCAATTCCCCGGAGGCTTGCTATCAGAAAAAATTGGCCCGAAGAGCACTTTAATCGTTTGTACAGTTGGTTGTACTGTAATCACGATCATCTCTGGCCTTATAGTTTTGGGAGGCTTCTCGATTGCATTAATGATTCCACTTCTTTTTATTTGTCGTTTTCTACTAGGCGCCTTTCAAGGTCCATTGTTTCCAGCTATGTGTGGAGGTGTTATAACCAGATGGTTCCCTTCAGGCTCTTGGGCACTGCCCAATGGAATGACATCAACGGCTCTGGCACTTGGCTCAGCTTCAACTCCTCCAATCATTGTTTACCTGGCTGAATATTTTGGTTGGCAATCAACATTTTTCATGATCTCTATATTGGGGGTGATAGGTGCACTGATTTGGTGGAAATATTCAACGAACTGGCCCGCAGACCATCCTGATATCAATCAATCAGAATTAGAGCTGATAGGAGAACCTGATTTCAATAACAACGAGATGACTTGGCCTATGATTAAGGAGGTATTGTCGAATAAAAATATCTTGTTTGCGGCATTGGGGTATATGTCAATGAACTATGTTTTCTTCATATTCTATTCATGGATCTTTATTTATTTTGTAAACATCAGGGGTTTTGATGTTTTAGAGGGTAGTATATTGGCAAGTCTACCTTTCTTAATGGGAGCAATAGGTGCAACTTATGGTGGTTATTTATGCGACAGGTTACAAAAGCGATATGGCATTATCTGGGGTCATAGAATACCCATCATCATCGGGCTTATTCCATCCGCTGGTTTTCTCTTATTTGGTTCAATCACAGAGCATCCTTATCTCGCTGTTCTCTCATTATCATTATGTTATGGATTCATTGAATTAACAGAAGGGCCTTTCTGGTCAACAATAGGATTTATATCAGATAAACCTCAAGCTGCCGGTGGCATACTCAATACAGGTGGGAATTTAGGCGGTGTATTGGCAACTCCATTGATCCCTATCATGGTTGCTCAATATGACTGGGTAATTGCGCTCAATAGTGGAGGAGTTTTTGCCATATTAGGCGTAATATTCTTTATGCAAGTGAACTTCAATGAAGCCAATGAATGAGAGATATAAAATATTATTTGAGTCTGTTGAGATAGGCCCAAAGACAGCCAAAAATAGATTTTATCAAGTCCCTCATGCCATGGGATCTGGAAATGATATGCCAAACACAAGAGCAGCTCAAAGGGGAATAAAAGCAGAAGGAGGCTGGGGTGTGGTGAATACAGGATATTGTTCAATTCATCCATCGAGCGACGACAGGCCACTTCCTTTCGCAAGATTGTGGTCAGAAAAAGACATTGCTTCTCATGTTCCTATGGTCGAAGCAGTTCATGAACATGATGCACTTGCTGGCATTGAATTTTTTCATGGTGGCGCCTATGCAGCAAATCGGCACACAAGAATGCCACCAATTTCACCATCCGGAATACAGCAAAAAGTCGGAGAACTCATGGATATGCATCTGACAGCTCCTAAAGTGATGGACAAAAAAGACATAAAAGATTTGATTCAATGGCACTTGATCGCGACAGAAAGAGCGATTAAAGCAGGTTTTGATATCATCTATTGTTATGCAGGTATGGGCTTTCTGCCATATCACTTTCTTCATCCGACATTCAACAATCGATCAGATGAGTATGGAGGAAGCCTCGAGAATCGCTCTCGATTGATGAGAGAGTTGATTACTGAAATGAAAACAGTTGCCGGTGATCGGGCTGCAATTGCTGTTCGAATGTCCACCGATGAATTACTGACTTTTGCGAGTGAATCAAGTGAAAGCGAAGCGCATGAGTTTTTTGAAATAAATGGTGAGTTACCTGATTTGTGGGATATAAAGATGTCTTCTTGGTTCAAAGAATGTCCAAGCGGACGATTTGCTGAATCTGGACACATGGAACCTTACAATAGTTTTGTTAAGAAGCTCACTTCAAAACCAGTTGTCGGAGTTGGGTGGTTCACTTCGCCTGATGTCATGGCCAAACAAATCAATGAAGGCATTCTTGATTTTGTGGGTGCAGCAAGAGCATCCATAGCTGATCCGTTCTTACCGAATAAACTAAAAGAGGGTAGAGAGGATGACATCAGAGAATGTATTGGGTGTAATATCTGTGCTTCTTGCTACAACCAAGGCATCCCTGTTCGTTGCACACAGAATCCATCGATGGGTGAAGAGTGGAGAAGAGGATGGCATCCAGAAAGAATAAAGCCTAAGTCGTCTGAGGACTCAATCCTGGTTATTGGCGGTGGACCCGCTGGATTGGAAGCAACATTATCTCTAGCGAGAAGAGGGTACTCGGTTGCAATTGCTGATTCAGAGAAAGAGCTTGGAGGTCGCATCAACATGGAGTCGAAACTCCCAGGCATGTCGTCATACAAAAGAGTCATTGACTATCGATTAAACCAAATCAATCAACTGGATAATATTGATGTTTATCTAGATAACACATTGAGTTCAGATGATGTTTTAGAACTTGGATTCGATCATGTGGTGACTGCCACTGGCTCTAGTTGGCAGCCCACAATCATGGATGAAAAATCAGCACCAGTATTCGTCACCAAAACAGATACCATTTTTACACCTGAGGATATTTTGAATGGTTGCGATCTAAAATCACCAGTGATCATTTTTGACTTTGATTACTACTATATGGGTGGCTTATTGGCAGAGCACATAAGAGATCTGGGTCATGAAGTAACTATCATCACACCCTTTGAGAAAGTTTCTCCGTGGAGCTTTAATAGCAATGAAATAGTAGAAATTCAATCGAGATTGATGGAAAAAGACATCAAAGTTCTCACTGAGCATCGCATTCTAGATGTAATGGATTCATCATTAAAAATCATTAACACAGCAATCAATAAAGAATCAATCATTGATAGAGGCTCACTTGTTCTTGTTGGATATAGAGCACAAAATGATTCGCTCTATGATTCCCTTATATCAGACGAAGAGGCTTTGAAAACCTCGGGAATTAAATCAGTTCAGAATATTGGAGACTCTAATGCACCTGGTGCTGTGGTTCATGCTGTTTTTGCTGGTCACCTCTATGCAAATACATTCGATCAACTAAATGATCCATCAAATGAGGATTTTAAGCTTGAATACCCTGTGATTCAGTAATACATTGTCACACCCGTAAACCTTTGCAGGAATTAACATATGGATTTATCCGAATTCAAAAGGATAGTCATTAAGATAGGATCGTCTCTTCTTGTAGATGAGAACAGATCATTGAATACAAATTGGCTGGATGGCTTGATCGATGACTTGGTTTCTCTTAAGGAAGAGGGCCACGAAATTTTAATTGTCTCTTCTGGAGCAATAGCATTGGGTGGTAATTATTTTGGAATCTCAAAATCAGAGATGAAACTTGAGGAGAAACAGGCTGCAGCAGCAGCAGGACAAATTATATTGGCCCATGCTTATCAAGAGTTCTTTAATAAGAGATCTCATAAAACTGCACAAATTCTTTTGACGCTCGATGACCTAAACAATCAAAGGCGTTATCAGAATGCAAGTAACACAATTGAAACCCTTATAAAACTGGACGTGATACCAATCATCAATGAAAATGACACCGTCGCTACTGAAGAGATCCAATATGGTGACAACGATCAATTAGCAGCCAAGGTATGCGAATTGGTCACAGCAAACTGTCTAATACTATTCTCCGATGTGGATGGACTGTATGACGATGATCCTCGTGACAATCCAAATGCAAAACTGATTAAAAGAGTAAAAGAAGTAACCACAGAAATAGAAATGCTCAGCAATAAAGCAAAAACCGAATATGGAAGTGGTGGTATTGAAACAAAAATTAAGGCTGCAAAAATCTGCTTAGACAGCAATTGCAAAACAATTATTGCGAATGGTATGAATAAGAGACCGATCTCCATCATTAAGAATGGTGATCATTTCACAGTGTTTGGTAATTGAGTATTCAGATGGAAATCAAAAAATATATGGATGATATGGGTGTGGCTGTAAGAAAGGCAGCGACTGGGTTCTCATCTATAGAATCAAAGACGAAAGATAGATTAATTGCAGACATTGGAAAGCATCTGAATCATAACCGAGAACAAATTCTAAAATCCAATGAGATTGATATTAAACATGCAAAAGATAGAGAGCTCAATGCAGCCAGCATAGATAGACTCTTATTGGACAATGACCGAATTGACTCAATGATTCAATCCATTGAAGAGGTCGTTAAGTTACCCGATCCGATTGGTGAAAAAATAGAAGAATGGACAAGACCCAATGGTCTCAATATTGCAAAAGTTTCTGTTCCCCTGGGTGTCATTGGAATCATATATGAGAGCAGACCAAATGTTACATCAGATGCAGCAGCACTCTGTTTGAAATCAGGGAATGCAGTCATATTGAGAGGAGGAAGCGAAAGTATTGAAACAAATAAAAGCATTCATGATTCAATATCACTCGCTTTGACTGAAAACAATATTGACCCAAATACTGTGCAACTTGTTAAAGACCCTGATCGAGAAGCCGTTGATTTGATGCTCAAAGGTCTTGATGGAAATCTGGATATCTTGGTTCCAAGAGGAGGTAGAAACCTTGTCGCAAAGGTTAAATCAGACGCCAGAATACCAATCATTGGGCACCTTGAAGGCATTTGTCATGTTTACATCCAAAAAAGCTCAAAAATTGATGAAGCCATCCAAATTGTTATCAATTCAAAAATGAGAAGAACCGGCATATGTGGTGCAGCAGAAACTATTTTGATAGATCGAGATTGTGTGGAAACTCACCTCGCTCCATTGATCGATGCATTAAAAGAATCAGGATGTGAAATCAGGGGTGATGAAGATGTCGCATTATTGGATGAAGAGATCATTAAAGCCACTGAGAGTGACTGGTCTACAGAATACCTCGATGCGATTGTTTCAATCAAGATCATCAGTGATGTTGAGGAAGCAGTTCAACATATTAATGAATACGGATCAGGACATACAGAGTCGATAGTCAGTAATAACAGTAAAGATATTGATTACTTTTTCAATCATCTTCAAAGTGCAATCATCCTAAGCAATGCATCAACCCAGTTTGCTGACGGTGGAGAATTTGGTATGGGTGCAGAAATTGGCATATCAACAGACAAGATTCATGCAAGGGGTCCAGTTGGAGCAAAGCAACTCACCAGTTACAAATACCTTGTTCATGGATCTGGTCAAATCAGATCAATCTAGCCTGCTGTGAAACCTCCATCAGCGAGATAAACAGAACCATTACAGTAGGAAGATTCATCAGAGCCCAAGAAAAGCGCCAAATTGGCAATCTCTTCGTTGGTGCCGTATCGATTCATGGGATTGAGATCAGTTACGATATCCCTCACACTCTGAGGATCTTCAGGATTTAATTGCTCACCCAGTGAGGCCATCATTCGATTATCTATTGGGCCGGGAGCTAGTGCATTGACCCTGACTCCAAAAGGTCCATTTTCAATACAAGCAGTTTTAACCAAACCGCAAACAGCATGCTTGCTTGCAGAGTAGGGGCACAAACCATTGAAGCCCACCAAGCCAGCTGCTGATGCAACCGCAATGATTGAACCCGAGCCTTGCTCTTTCATGATTGGTATCGCATGCTTCATATAAAGCCAAACTCCTGTGACGTTGATTGAAAACAAATGATTAAATTCTTCAACAGTGAATTCTGTAAGCGGTTGAACAACGCCCTCTGTCCCAGCATTCGCAACAACGATGTCAACACTACCAAATTTTTCATTGGCTACTTTCATGCAGTCCATGACGGCATCTTCATCGGTTGCTTCAGCCACATGAATCAGTGCATTTTCTTTAAAAGGCATATCAGAAATTAAATCGTCTAACTTCTCTTTTGATCTTCCAACCAGAATTGTATTCGCACCTTCCTCAAGATATCTCTTAGAAGTTGCCGCTCCAATCCCTCCAGTCGCTCCAGTGACAATTGCTGTTTTCCCTTCAAGCCTCATTCTATGCTCCTTTATGTGATCGTTGAGTTAACTTTAATAGAATAAAACAATATCAAAAAAATACGATTTAAACGTTACAATATTGACACTTATTTTGATCATTTTGATTGGCTCGAGACAGATATATTGGATATACACCAAATCAATTCAAGTGAGATACTAAAGTCACAAGATTGGACTTTTCCGATACCTATTGCTTATGGGCCTGGAAGAATCAATGAAATCAGTAATATATGTCAATCTCTGAATATCAATAAGCCTTTAATAGTCACAGACAAGAGCAGTCAAGACCTTCCTTTTATAGCTGATCTAATCAGTCTATTAAACAAAGGGAATATAAAGTCTGGCATCTTTACAGAAATTTCCCCAAACCCGAGAGATGACGAAATTTCAGTTGGTTCATCTTATTTTAAGTCTGGTGACCATGATGCAATCATTGCGATAGGTGGCGGAAGTGCTATGGATGGCGCCAAAGCAATATGCCTCACAGCCAATAATGACATCCCATTATGGGACTTTGAATGGGAAAAAGAGCCAGCAAAGATCAGCAATGATGAACCATTCCCAAAGTTGATTACTATACCCACAACCGCAGGTACTGGAGCAGAGACGGAGGGAACAGCAATGGTAACCGATACAGATAAAGGCATGAAATTTTGCATATGTCATCCAGGTTTGAGGCCGTCAATTGCAATCTTAGATCCAGAGCTCACGCTTGGGTTACCAAAAACATTGACGGCATGGACAGGTGCGGATGCGATGATTCATGCAATCGAAGGTTACTGTGTACCTGGATTTCACCCCCTATGCGATGGAGCCGCTTTGCAAAGCTTGACGCTTGTTTCAGATAATCTAACTCTTGCAGTCGATGAGCCCGATAACATTAAGGCCCGGGGAGCCATGTTGGTGGCTTCTTGCTTGGGTGGAATTGCATTCCTTAAAGGTCTTGGTCTTGTGCATGCCATTTCTCATATGGTTGGTGCTGAATTTGATACACACCATGGTTTAACAAACGCTATTGTTTTGCCAGTCGTTACTCGATATAACTTTCCAGAATTGGAAGGCAAGGTTCAAAGAATGTCCTCTGCGATGCATTATGAAGACAGTTCAGTCGAAGCGTTCATTTCAAATTTAGACGAAATACTTGATCGAATTAAGATACCTAAAAGCTTAGACGAAATTGGCGTCCCGATAGACTGTGTTGAGCGAATCTCTGAAAAAGCCATGAAAGACTCCGCATATGCTACAAACCCTAAGATAGCCAGTTTGGAAGAAATGAATCAATTGGTTTACAAAAGCATTAAGCAAGCGAGATAAATAAGTTAATGATCTCGAAAACATCCCTTCAAGAAATGATACAAAAAACAAACTCGGGAGAAATCTCTCCAGTTGATTTGGTTGAATATTCTTACGAGCAAATTGAAAAACACAATCCTTCTCTGAATGCGATTGTCTCTCTCAAAAAAAAGTCTCTGGTCATCAAAGAAGCCGAATCTCTATTTAAAAAGAAAAACAATGAGCAAAAGTTACTTTTTGGGATTCCACTGGCAGTGAAAGATTTATTTGATGTTAAAGACCTCCCGACAACTTTTGGACTTCCCAGATTCGAAAACAATATTGCTAAGAAGAATTCTATTCTCGTGGACCGTCTCATAAATCAAGGTGCTCTTGTATTGGGTAAAACGAATATTCCTGAATTGGCACTCGGATCTCACACTAAAAATTCATTGTTCGGTGCCACCTCAAATGCTTTTGATGCAAGCATGTCAGCAGGGGGTTCGAGTGGGGGAGCTGCATCGGCTGTCGCATCCTCAATGATCCCGGTTGCAGATGGATCGGACATGATGGGCTCTTGCAGGAATCCAGCAGCCTTTTCAAATCTCTATGGCTTTCGACCAACTCCGGGTTTGATACCGGAGAATAGAATCATGAGAATAGACGAACAATTCCCTTTGTTAAGTACGCCAGGATGTTTAGCAAAGACACCGGGGGATATGTCTATATTCCTAGATGCGGTTTGTGGGAAACATTCAATGGATCCATTTTCCTTTGACATTGATGGATCCTTTAGGGAAGCGTCTTTCGGTGAGCATGAGTTCTCAAGAATGAGAATAGGGTGGCTTGGAAACATGAATGGAAGATATGTGTTTGAAGACGGAATCCTGGATTTGTGTGAAGAAATGCTAAAACAATTGGAAGACAATTACCTATTTGTCGATCATGTTTCGGATGACATCGATACAAATCTACTTTGGGAGGCATGGACAACATTGAGATCCAGAAATGTCTATTTGTACTTGAGAGAATCAAATCTTCAAGATGATGAGAGCTTGTCTTATGGAGCTCAACACGAAATGAATATGGGGAAACATATCTCCACTGAAGATTTAAATCGATCAATTAAAATGAGATCTGAGCTGGTCAAAAAGATCGATCATCTTTTCGGTAAATGTGATTTTCTGGCAATGCCTTCGGCTCAAGTTTTTCCTTTTGATAAAAATACTGATTACCCAAAAAAGATTTCTGGAAAAGAGATGCAGACCTATCATCAATGGATGGAGGTGACTGTCCTTTCAAGTTTACTCGGACTGCCAACCATTTCGATCCCTGTTGGATTCAATGAAAATAATTTACCCATGGGTATACAAATCATTGGCAGAAAAAAAGAAGACTTAAGTGTGATATCTTTTGCAAAAAGATACGAACAAATCTTTGGTTACTCAAATGTTACACCTACTTAAAAAAGCAAAAAACCATACAGAGAGAATCGCCATCCAAAGCGATGGAAAAGAATTCACTTATGGATATCTCGATCAATGTTCTGATGAAATTGCATCGTTCCTGCTTGGCGATGAATCTGACCTAAATGAAGAGAGAATTGGTCTTTTAATTAATCCTAATCAGAACTATGTAATTGGTCTTTGGGCCATATGGAAAGCTGGTGGAATCGCAGTACCAATAAGCCTTTCAGCGAAAGCTGCTGAGCAAGAACACTATTTATCTGACTCGAATATAAGACGCATTATTTCTTCAAAGAAATGTAAAGAACGAATGAATATTCTTGAAGAAACCAAGGCAGAAGTACTTAATATTGAAGACATTAAACCCTTAAAGAAAGTGGCACTACCTAGGCTTAATCTTAAAAGAAAAGCGATGATTATCTATACCAGTGGAACTACAAATAAACCAAAAGGTGTTATAACTTCACATGGAAATATAGAGGCACAGATTACAGCAATGGTTGAGGCCTGGGAGTGGAATAAAGAAGATAAAATTCCACTTATTCTTCCACTGCATCACATTCATGGAATAATTAACTCTCTTTGCTGTCCTCTTTATGTTGGAGCAACAGTTAACATGCTGGGAGGATTTAATGTTGATAAAGTCATTGATGAGATTTCAAAATCTAATTACACGGTATTTACAGCAGTTCCAACAATTTACTTTTCACTTATTGAGAAACTAGAAGATAAAACACAGGAAGATAAATCTGCAGGTTTTAATAGATTAAGATTGATGATGTCAGGATCAGCAGCTCTGGCGCCTGAAATTCATAAAAGATGGGAAGAATTGACAGGGCAAAAGATTTTAGAGAGATACGGAATGACAGAAGTTGGAATGGCACTGTCAAATCCTTTAGACGGTGAAAGAAGACCTGGTGCAGTAGGGCAACCATTGCCAAATGTGGAGGTACGCTTGGTAAGCGATAAAGGTATAGAAATTAAAGAGGAGGGTGAAGCAGGACAGATACTAATAAAAGGCCCGCAAGTTTTCATCGAATATCAAAATCTACCTAATAAAACAAAAGAGTCATTTAAAGGTGATTGGTTTTTAACAGGAGATGTTGCAATAAAAGAAGATGGTTACTTTAAATTATTAGGCAGAGAATCAATTGATATTATAAAAAGTGGTGGGTTCAAAATCTCTGCATTAGAGATAGAAGATGTGCTTTTAAGGAATAACAATATAAAAGAGTGTGCTGTTATTGCAAAAAAAGATAAAAAATGGGGAGAAATCGTCGTTGCAGCAGTAATACCCAAGAAAGAGCCCATTTTAGAGGAAGATATACAAGAATGGTGCTCTGAATACCTCTCAGACTATAAAATACCCCGAATAATTAAAGTTTTAGATAAATTACCAAAGAATTCCATGGGAAAAGTCACTAAAAATGACTTAAAAGCACTCTTTAACTAACCTTCAAATACCCTTAAAACCTCAATAAATATCGTATTTTTATGAAAATAGGGTCTCCCTATAAACCCCTAAAATAGGTATATATATATGCGTATAATATATATTATGTAAAGTTTTGTATTTAGTTTATGATATGTTTTTTATTATATATATCATGTATTTATATTGTTTTTATAATGTATATTATATTTTCGATATAAAAATGAGTAAAAAATAAAAATTATTTAAATAAATATTTTTCTGATATTTGATAAATTTAAGAATCTATGTAGATCTGGGAATATTGCTAAAAATCAGACAAAAAGATGAATTGACCTTTAGAACTCATTATCAACTTTGTGTAAATTAGTGCTGGAATTATCATTTCTGGGTAGAAATCCCCATCAAATGCTCTTTTATTGAGTATTATTGCCTTTTTATTATTTTGTGCAGAAAAATTCTATATTTCTGACTAAATACCGTACCTTGATAGCACATCTCTACTCTGTCTGAGTATCTTTGCCTTAAAAAACCTTAAAAGTATCTTTTGAGTTGGCATCCATGCAATTCTGATACCACTTTTGTTATTTTTGAGTATTTCTGACACTATCCATGGTGCAACTGTCTCAACATGATCACAAATTATGTTTGCCATTGGTCGTGCTTTTTCCCACTCATCTTGACTTAATTTCTTCTGCTCATTTAGCCAGTTTTCTGTAATTAATACTCCTGGACTGATACTTGCAATTGTAACGCCTGTGTTTTTGTTTTCTTCCACTAGATACTTAGTCAGTATATTAATGCTTGCTTTTGTGGCGCTATATATACCCATGCCTGGTGTAAGAAACTTACCGTCATAACTACCTCCAAGCATATTATATAAACTTCCTTGGCCTTGACTCCTAAATCCATTGACAGCGACCTGAGATCCCAAAACGGTCCCCAATGAATTTGTATTAATCATTAATGAAACCAAGTCTTGAGGGACTTTATGAACTTTGTTGTAGCTTGATGCAAAACCTGCATTATTGATCCAATAATCTACTGTTCCAAATTCAGATTTAGCTAATTGCCAGAGTGCTTCTAATTCACGTTTTTTTGATATATCACATGCTTGTCCAATTACACTGCCTTCATAGCTGTTATTCATCTGTTCAGAGACATTGATTATATCGTCTTCACTTCTGCTGGATATAACGACATTATGACCAAGACGTGCGAATTCATTGGCTAGCCCCCTACCAATTCCTTTCGTACTGCCAGTAATTACAACTGTTGCCATAAGATACCTTTGAGAGTAAAAATAATTCCAACAATATAGATACTAAAGTAGATTATACTTTATTCATATATGGAATATAGAAATCTTAAAAACACGGAATTGAAACTTCC
>Ga0208130_1000893_pt1 | contig 14876 bp, 8 predicted proteins | sample ETNtaG_31_FD_185771 | JGI IMG/M metagenome (GOLD analysis project Ga0208130, IMG submission 185771) | Marine microbial and viral communities from oxygen minimum zone, Eastern Pacific Ocean - ETNP201310SV78 (SPAdes) (version 2) | ecosystem: Environmental > Aquatic > Marine > Oceanic ...
CCTGCCATCCTTTCGTAAATTTGATCAGGATGACCATAGATTGCTGAAAAAAATTCTCTAGCAGAAAGTAAATCTTGTGATAATAAAATTGTTAAATCCCTGTAATAACCTGAACGAAAATCTCCATTTTTAAAAAAATGACTCATAACAACTTGAGGTAGTTCTTTTCCATCTCCAAAAATTCCAAACTTTCCTCTACCGAGCAATACCTCTCGTCTTCCAAGTATACTTATTTCTCTACTTAGACAGATTGTTCTAAAGTCATTTAGAACTTTTTCCTTAAACTTTTTTAAGCTAATCTCTTCTTTAATAGAACTAGATGTACTCATAGGGACCGCAAATTTACAAATAATTAGAACAATTAAATTATAGCCATCTTCTTGAGAAGAGATTACCCAATGATTCTAGGTTATATGATACTATAAATCTAATTTTTTTATGATAGTTGTTATCATTTAACTCAAATCCGTTTGTTGAGCTTACAGGAAAATAGAGCTCAAAGAAATCAGGTAATAGATTAAGTCTAAGACCAGTTCCATAAAAATATCTTGATTCTTCTCCCTTATTCTTTAAAGTACCAATGTCTAAGTATCCTTCAAACCATTTCCATATACCAATATTTAAATTTGTTGTAAACATAAAATTATTTGAACTTGGATCTTCAAAAAATGATTTAAATCCACCACCAGACATTATAAATTGTTGGCTTAGAATTCCTGTATTCTCAGACCTACCTAAGTAATTATTTCTAAAGAGATAATCACCAGATCGACTTAAATTGTAATTGAAATATGAGTTATCTAGTAATTTATTCCACAAAAACTTACCAAAATAAATTCTTGCTTGAACCTGTCTATTGTTATTTAAAAGTTTTCTATAGTCAAATACAAAATTGAATTTTCCAAAATTCTTGGATAACTCTGAATTTACTGAGTATTTTAAATATTTTATAATACCAATGTCAGAGTAATAATACCCTAAATTGTATATACTGTAGTTATTTAAAATATTATTAAGCTCTTCCTCTTCTTTATCAATTTTAAACATCGATATTGATACTGATTTTCTGATTTTTGAGCGTAAATCATTACTATTTCTAAAATTTAACAGTATTGAAGGAGAGATTACATGATATCTTAAGTCTTCTTTGTAATGATTTGTAGTATAAAAAAGATTAAATATTTTAGAAAAATTGTCCTTTATTTCGTTATCTATTTTGTATCTGAGATTCAATGATCCAATAAGAGTCTCTGCCTTTGATGCATATTGGGTAAAAATTTCATAAGAAAAAGGCTTATTTTTTATTCCTCTATTTGAAAAATTAACACCTGGAGACAGCCCGTCATAAAAGTTGTAAGTAATTTCTGGACGAAAATATAGATTTCTTTTTTTTGGATCATCTAAGTCACTTATTAATCTAATTCGAATTGGTTTATTATATGAATTGCGAATATAATTATTGTTTCTATCTAACTCAGGTAATTTATTCAAATGATTGATTGCAACATAATCATAATCAATGTTAGGTTTTTCAATTTCATTATACTGAGTAAAAAATTTTCTACTAATAATTGAGTCTTCTTTGATAAAACTAAGAGAGTATGGGACTTGAATATTATTTTTTTCAGTAATTTTTAAAAGATTATTATCTGTATTTTGAATTTTTAAATCAATAGATTGCCTTTTTCCTATGTAATCTTCCAAAAACCATCCTAAGTCGTAGTCATAATTTTCATTAAAAATTTCGTATAGTTCTTTACTTGATTCAATGGTAACGATTTTTTGAATCAGTGATCTAAATTGATCCTCTCCAATTAAATTCTCTAGGTAAATTAGACCTATCCCTGCATGGTATGGTGATGCAATTTCTTCATTAATTCTAGTTAACCGGTTACTAGGTAGTATGTCTGATTGATGTATATTCAACCTCTGTATATACTCAGAATAGTTTAAAAAAAGATCTGTAAAGTTTATTTTAGAAATTTCATAATTTTTTAAAAGTCTGTTACCAGAATAATATCCAATAAATTTTGCCCTTGGATAATAACTCTTAATATACTTATCGATAAGATATATTTCTAATCCTTTATAGATCCAATGAAACTCTCTTTTGTTAAAATCAATAATACTATTAAGGTAATTCATTGTAAATGATTTTAAGAAGACTATTTCTTCAAGAAAATCATCAGGAAATGGACTTAAAAACCTAGGTAGTTGATTAAGTCCATAAAATGGACTTAAATCATAATCATTTTTTGAGACCATTAACTTATTAGGTTTATTATCAACAAAATAATTAGAGATAAAATCAGATATCCTTTTATAATTATACCTAGTATCTGAAATTGAAGAAAGTTTAAATATATCTGTTTCAGTTATGATGCCGTTGTTTTCTAATTTTAAGTATACATCTTCTTTTAAAATATTGATTTTTATTTCTTTTTTATTTACTCCATTTAATGATATTACTTTTTGATCTTTAATCAAATCTTCAGATAACTTATCAAGATTTGAGAATAGTTTATAATCTTTTTTAATCTTGAACACTATATAATAATCAGAAAAATTAATTGATTGATCATCAAGATTAAGATTACTTTGTTTTGCCCATTTTGATTTATTTAAACTAGAGAGTATAATAATCCAATTTTTTAGGTAAAAGTTATCATCGTCATAGCCAAATCCAGTAAATCTTGAATCAGGTAATTTTATTAAATAATCAACAATAATTTCAATGGACTCGTTATACAATAATGGTTTTGAGAGTTTTAATTCAATTATATCACTATCCTCTAATCTTTGCCACTCTTCCAAGTTTTCTGAATAAAGCTCATTAATGGTTGTGTAGCCTCTTTGTCTTTTTTTTGAAAAAGAAAACGAACGCGAGTATTCATCAGAAATTCTTTTTGCAAGATTTGTTTTATTATCTCTGTATGATTCTGACCAATCCTCAAGAAATAATTTATCAATTTCAGACTTTGAACTGTTTTTAAATTCTATTTTTTGTTTAATTAGTAATGTTTGATCATCAGGATTTAATTCAACATCAATCTTATATATAGTATTAGATTGGCCATAGGTTATTGATCCAAAAATTAAAAAACAAAAAATTAAAAAATATTTTTTCATTATTCTAATTCCTTAGAAAGGAATCTACTTGTATATCCTTTATCATTTTTCATTATTGTATTTGGACTTCCTGAATCTACTAATTTACCACCATTTTTTCCACCTTCAGGTCCAATATCAATAATATGATCTACTTGCTTAATTACGTCAAGATTATGCTCAATAATAATTATTGTATTTCCTTTGTCAACTAATTGATTTAAAACATTTAATAATATTCTTATATCTTCAAAATGTAAACCAGTTGTTGGTTCATCAAGAATATATAATGTGTTTCCTGTGTCCTTCTTTGAGAGCTCGCTAGCAAGCTTAATCCTTTGTGATTCACCTCCAGATAAAGTTGTAGAAGACTGTCCAAGAGTAATATATCCAAGACCAACACTATCAATAGCTTTAAGAATGTTGTAAATCTTTGGAATGGATGAAAAAAATTCTAAAGATTTTGAAACACTCATATCAAGTACATCTGAAATGGATTTGCCTTTATACCTAACCTCAAGAGTTTCTCTATTAAACCTCTTACCATTACAAACCTCACACTCTACAAAAACATCAGGAAGAAAGTTCATCTCAATTAATTTCATTCCTCCTCCTTTACAATCTTCACATCTACCTCCAGCAACGTTAAAGCTAAATCTACCAGGTTTATATCCTCTAATTTTTGCTTCAACAGTTTCTGAAAAAAGTTTTCTTATTTCACTGTAAACCCCAGTATATGTAGCAGGATTACTTCGAGGAGTTCTACCTATTTGCTGTTGATTTACCTCTACAACTTTATCTATATTATCAAGTCCTTCAATTTTTCTAAATTCCAAAGGAGACTTTACTGAATTATATATTTTAGCATTGAGAATAGGGTATAAGGTTTCATTAACTAGGGTTGATTTTCCGCTTCCAGATACTCCAGTAACCGCAATCATTTTTCCAAGAGGAAATTCTACATCTATATTTTTTAGGTTATTCCCTTTACATCCATAAACCTTAATTGACTTACCACTTCCTTCTCTTATTTTTTTTGGTACTTCTATCTTTTTAATTTCATTTATATAATCTGCAGTAATTGTTTTGGCTTTTTTAATTTTTTCAGGTGAACCCTCGTAAATTATTTTGCCACCATTTATACCTGCATTTGGTCCTAAATCAATAATATGATCAGAGCTTAGAATCATTTCTTTATCATGCTCTACAACAATTACTGAGTTTCCGGAGTCTCTTAATTTTTTTAATGAATTAATTAGCTTAATATTATCTTTCTGATGAAGTCCTATACTAGGCTCATCTAATATGTATAATACTCCAACAAGTTGAGAGCCAACTTGGGTTGCTAGCCTTACTCTTTGAGCTTCACCTCCAGATAAAGATTTTGTGGATCTTGATAGAGTTAAATACTCTAGCCCTACATCAATCAAAAACTGAATTCTTATTGAAATCTCTTTACTTATTTCCTCAGATATCTTAAGGTCTTTATTTGATAAATTGTTATTTAAATCTTTAAACCAATCCTTAAGTTCTGAAAGATCCATTTCTGTTAACTCAAAAATATTTTTCTTATTAATTTTAAATGACCTGGATTCAATTTTTAATCTGCTTCCTTCACATTTACTGCATTTATTGATATCTACAAATTGTAAAGCCCATCTTCTTAAACTTTTTGATTCGTTGTTTGTAAGTTGTTCCTTAATAAAAGACTCGATACCCATATAGTCTATCTCATATTCTCTTTTTACTCCAAGTTCTTTAGAATTAATAGTAAAACTTTCTTTTCCTCCATTTAGTATAAAATCCAACCCATCTTTAGGTATTTTTTTTATGGGATCACTTAATGAAAATTTATGATATTTTGCTATCAACTCAATTTGTCTATGTATCCATGAATTATCTTTTTTACCAATTGGCAAAATACCTCCATTGTTAATTGAAATTGTATCATCAGGGATAAGTTTTTTTATATTAATATTAAACTCCGTACCAAGTCCGTTACACTCTTCACAACTCCCTTTTGGAGAATTAAATGAAAATGTATTTGGCTCTGGTTTTGGATAAGAGATTCCACTTTCAGGGCACATTAAATTTCTGCTAAAATACTCTGGTTTTCCTGAATCAGAGTCTAATATGAATATAGTATCATTTCCATATTTCATAGCTATTTTAATTGACTCTGACAAGATCCTTTTTGATTCAAAATCATCTTTTACAGATAAATTATCTACAACTAAACTAATGTCATGGGTTTTATACCTATCTAGTTTCATTCCTCTTTTTATGTCAATAATATCACCATCAACAATAACTTTTGAAAAGCCTTGTTTGGTAAAGTTTTCAAATAAATCTCTGTAATGACCTTTCCTTGATCTAATTATGGGTGCTAGAATTATAATTCTTTGATTTAAATACTTATCACAAATTAATTTGATAATTTCTTCATCGGTATTTTTAACCATTTTTAAATTTGACTTATAGCTATATGCTACTCCAATCCTTGCAAACAACAGTCTTACGAAGTCATAAATATCTGTAACTGTACCAACTGTTGATCTTGGATTTTTACTTGTTGTTTTTTGCTCAATAGCAATTACAGGAGAAAGTCCCTCAATCTTCTCAACATCAGGTCTTTCATAATTTCCAACAAATTGTCTTATGTAGGCAGAGAAAGTCTCCATATATCTTCTTTGACCTTCAGCATGAATAGTGTCAAATGCTAACGAAGATTTTCCACTCCCTGATAGTCCAGTAATAACAACAAGCTTTTCTCTTGGAATCTCTAAATCAAGATCCTTAAGATTATGGACTTTTGCACCTTCAATTTGAATTGTTTCGCTCAAATTATAATATATTATTTATTCAGTAGTTGAAGAATGATGTTCTCTTCTCAAGTCAGCACCTCCATATACTTTAAGATTATCATCAATTAGAATAGCATCTACAGCACCAATATCTGATCTTTTATAAACTCCAAGAGTATCTTCCTCGATTGGAAGTTTTACAATTAAATAATTTTTTTCACTTAAAATTGTATTAAGCTCATCACTGTAAGCTTCATTTTCCATAACAATTAAATCTGGATACCACTGATGATGGAAGCGAGGAGAGGATACAGCATCATTAACACTCATACCATATTCAAGTACATTTAATATAGTCTGAAATACAGATGTTATTATACTTGGCCCTCCTGGTGATCCCAATATTAAATATGGTTTATTGTTTTTTAGAACAATAGTAGGAGTCATTGCACTAAGCATTCTTTTTTTAGGTTGAATAGAGTTTGCTTCACTCCCAACTACTCCAAAAAAATTTGGGTATCCTGGTTTTGAGCTAAAATCATCCATCTCATTATTTAAAAAGAAACCGGAATTTTCAACAAATACTTTTGAACCAAAACTATTATTTAGTGTGGTTGTAACAGATACTGCATTACCTTCTTTATCAATAATAGAGAAATGAGTCGTCTCATTACTTTCGTTAAAAGTAATTTCGCCTGGTTTGATTTTTGATGATGGTGTAGCCTGATCCCATGAAAAATCTTTCATTCTATTCTCAATATATTTTTTGTCCATAAATTCATATACTGGTAGTTTCATAAAATCTGGGTCACCCATTAAATCACTTCTATCAGCAAATGCTCTTCTTTCAATCTCAGTTAGTAATTGCACATATTCAGGTGAGTTATGTTCAATTTTTGATAAGTCAAAATTTTCAATGGCCTTCATCATTTGACCTAAAATTACACCACCACTAGAAGGAAAAGACATTGAAATAATATCATAGCCCTTATATTTAAATCTTACAGGATCTCTCCAAACAGATTTATATTCACTTAGATCTTCCATAGTCATTATTCCACCACTTTCTGAAATTGTAGAAATCATATCTTGTGCAACAGGACCTTTATAAAAACCATCAGATCCTTTGTTCATTATTTCTCTTAAAGTATTTGCATACATCTTATTAACGATAGTGTCACCTGATTTATATTGTTTAGAGTATAATGAACTGCTCCCATTTATTTTTATAAAATCATCTCTTTTTTCATCCAACTCAGCTTCTAAGTATTTAGTAACTATATATCCATTATTAGCTAGATCAATAGAAGGTTTAAATAATTCTTCTATTGGTAATGATCCAAATTTTTCATGTATTTCAAAAATTGCGGAAATAGTTCCAGGAACACCAACTGCTAATCCACCTATTGAACTTAATCCAGGAATAACATCACCATCTTCATTCTGATACATTTTTTCTGAGGAACCGGCGGGTGCAGTTTCTCTAAAATCTAGAGTTCCATCAGTGCCATCTTTTAATTTATAAACCATAAATCCTCCACCTGCAATATTACCAGCTGTAGGATGGCTTACTGATAAAGCTAGTTGAACACCGATCATAGCATCAAATGCATTACCTCCTTTTTTCATTATTTCTATACCGATATCCGAGGCATCTTTTCTAGCTGAAACAACAGTAGGTGAATACTCATTTTCACATGAAACAATAAAGAAAAATATGCAAAGTGCCAGTAAAAATCTCATAAGAAAAAATTTCGTGTAATTTACAATTTATATATTTACATTTCTAATGACTTTAATAAAAAATATATCAGGATTTAGAGGTACAATTGGTGGTGAAAATGGTGAAAATTTAACTCCTTTAGATATTGTTAATTCAATTGCTGCTTTTTCCTTACTAATTAAAGAAAATAATCCAAATTCATCTGATCTTTCAGTTATGACTGGTAGAGATGGAAGAAAATCAGGTGAAACGATTCATAACATAGTTAATTCTGTCTTCTCATCTATGGGAATAAATGTAATTGATTGTGGAATTTCTACAACACCTACCTTGTGTTGGGGTGTCCTAAATAATAAATCAGTTGCTGGTCTTATGATAACAGCAAGTCATAATCCAGAGGAATATAATGGCCTAAAATTCTTTAATTCAGATGGTGAGTTTTTAGCTAGAGAGGAAGTTAATAAACTTATTGAATATTCTGAACTTGATTCTTTTGACTTTTCATTAAATGAAGGTTTAGGTAAGGTAACTAAATATGATAATTTAATAGACGATCACATAGATGCAATTGTTAATTTAGAAATTTTACCATTAAAAGATATTCAGTCCTTGAAACTCTCTGTTGTTGCTGATGCAATAAACTCTGGTGGCTCTATTGCGATGCCGAAGCTGTTTGATAGACTATCAATAAACTATAAAATTATTAACTCAGAGATTAATGGCAAATTCTCACATACACCAGAACCACTTAAAGAAAACTTACAAGATTTATCACAAAAAATTAAAGAAAATAATGCAGACTTTGGAGTAGCTGTTGATCCCGATGTTGATAGGCTTGTATTCTTTGATGAAAACGGTGAAATACTTGGTGAAGAAAATACTCAAGTATACTGCTCAGATTTTGTTCTATCTAAATCAAAAGGTGACACTGTCTCAACACTATCGTCTTCTAATGCTTTAAAAGATGTGACAAATTCATATGGATGTAACTATCATTTTACACCAGTTGGGGAGATGAATGTTGTAAAGAAAATGAAAGAAGTAAATGCTGTAGTAGGAGGAGAGGGAGGAGGAGGTATCATCTATCCAGATCTTCACTATGGCAGAGATGCACTAGTAGGTATTGCTCTATTTCTTGGTTTACTAGTTAATAAATCAATTAAAGTTTCAAAATTAAGAGATAATTTTCCTAGGTACTATATGAAAAAATTAAAGATTTCTCTTAAAGATGCAAGTCAGATAGATCAGATTTTTAAAAAGTTAGTTTCTAAATATTCAGATCTATCACCAAATACTGAAGATGGAGTTAGAATTGACTTTAACGAAGGTTGGGTGCATATGAGAAAATCAAACACAGAACCTATTGTAAGAATTTTTTCTGAATCGGATACACAAATAAATGCAGACAAAATTGCCCTGGATATTGAAAAAGAGATTAATGATCTAGTTAATTAGATGCTTAAATCTATTATGTGACCAAAAATATTGATTAGGATCTCTATATACTTGTTCCTCTAGTAATTTAATAAACTGATCTGTTATACTGTACTCAGAATCCTTATTATCATATATTTCAATAAATTTAGTTCTGTAATAACCTCTTTTTACTCTATTTATATCTGCAAAAACTACGGAAAGATTATAATCTCTTGCAAATCTTTCAGCTCCTGTAAATATTGGGACTCTATGTCCAAAAAACTTATTTATATAAGATTTTCCAACTTTGCGTGGTGACTGATCAGCAGCAAATCCAAATAAGTAGTACTTATTGCTATCAAGAGACGCCATAAACTCCTTTATCCTGTATCTAGAAACTAAGAAGGCGTTATGCTTCTTTCTAATTTTTTTAAATAATCTATCGAAATATCTATTTGTCATGGGAGTATATATTCCATATCCATTACCTCTTGTTTTGTATCCAATTGATAGTAACCACTCAAAGTTTGAGTAATGTCCACATAATAGAATTATGTTCTTCTTTTCTTTCTGAATTTTTTTTAATACATCAATATTCTCATATGTATACCTTTCTGTCATCTGTTTTTCATTCATACCATATGCTTTGATACTTTCAATTGTTATGTCTGAAAAGTGTTTATAGAATCCTTTTTCAATCTCACGAAGCTCTTTTTCTTCCTTATCAGGGAAAACAAGTTCAAGGTTTTTACGGACAGTCTTCAGCCTATACTTAAAAACTTTATAAAGAAGGAAATTAACAAAATCAGATATCTTGTAAACAACAAAGAAAGGTTGTAGGGATATAAGTTTAATTAAGGGATAAAATAATAGGTATGTTAAGAGTTGCAATTATCAGTCATTTAATGATAATGCAAATTTAATTCTTTCTTCGAGATCGTTTCCTCTCAAATTTTTACCAATTACAGTTCCGGTATTATCAATTAGATACGACTGAGGGATCGCTCTAATGCTATACCTTCTAGCAACAGGATCATTCCAAAAACTAAGATTTGAAACTTGAGTCCATAGTAAGTTATCATCTTCTATAGCCTGTTCCCACTGTTCTTTTGTTCTATCAAGAGAAACTCCTATTATATCAAATCCATTCTGGTTGTACTTTTTATATAGTCTAACAAGGTTAGGATTTTCAACTCTACACGGTCTACACCAAGCAGCCCAAAAATCAAGTAGAGTTACTGCATTGCTCTCAGTAATTTTGCTCAAGGTAATATTAGACCCATCTATGCCAGGAGCAGTGAAATCTGGTGCTATTTCGCCCACTTCTATTGGATCTTCATATTGGGTTAATAAACTAGCTATGTTCTTACCAACACCACTGACTTTAATTCTATTTGAAAAACTCTCATATACATCAATTATACTATCCTTGTTTACTTTATTCTCAACCATAAAAACCTCAAGAAGAAGTGCAGACATATATGAATCTAAATTATCAATTATGAAGTCCCATTCATACAAGAGGACTTCTCTTTCTTTTTTGTTATAATCTTTCTCTAGCTTTTTAGCTGTTTCAACATCCCCATTCATAATTGCGTCTTGAGCAGAGGAGGCAATACTATTCATATTATCTACCAGAGATTTTGTTTCAAGTCTGTATTTTACAAAATCATCATTTGAAATAGTTCCTGAAACAATTGATTTTGAAATATTGTTTTTATCTATATCAGCAGTAATTTCTCCTGTTTCTAGAATTGCTAAAACGTATCCATTGACACCTTCAACTTGAATATAACTAATTTCGGGGGTAGCAGATATACCTTTAAAAGAGAACTGGCTAGATTTAACCGAAGTAGAATCTTTGATAAAAGGTTGATTGTTCTGGTCAGCTTGAAGAATGTATACTTTAGTATCATCAATAACGTCAATAGTACCATTGATAACAAAGCTATTATCGTTGTTACAAGACGATAAAAGAGAAAGAACTAAAACAATATAAATATTTCTCATCAAATAAAACTTGGACAAATTTAGTCTTTTAAAATTAATATCTTTAGTTAACTTTTTGTTAAGGAAAATGTCTGATATCAACATAATTTCTCTTTTTGAAAATATACTAGATAAGTCATCAATTATAACAGGTGAAAAACTTAAATCAAGATTTTATCATATATGGAAAACAGATATACCCCTTGAGTCAATTTGTCTACTTCTACCTAAAGACACAGAAGAAGTATCAGCTATCCTAAAAATTTGTAACGATAATGATCAAGAAATAATTATCCATGGAGGGCTAACAAACCTTGTTGGTTCTACACAATCTAGTAAAAATCAAGTAGTTGTATCTCTTGAAAAAATGAATAGAATAATTGAAATTGACCAGAAAGGTAAAACCGTTACATGTGAGTCTGGGGTTATCATTGAGGATATTATTAATTCCGTTAAAGAAAAAGATCTTCTTCTTCCATTAAATTTTGGAGCAAGAGGTTCTGCGCAAATAGGAGGTGCAGTTTCAACTAATGCTGGAGGATTAAGAGTGTTTAAATATGGTATGACAAGGAGTTTAGTACTGGGTTTAGAGGCAGTTCTTCCCGATGGAACTATAATATCATCATTAAAAAAATTAATGAAAGACAATTCAGGTTATGATTTAAAACAGTTTTTTATTGGATCTGAAGGAACTCTTGGAATAGTGACAAAAGTTGTTCTTAGATTATATCAGCATCCTAAAACTAGATATACTGCTCTTGCTGTTACTAATGATTACCAAAAGGTTTTAGACTTATTAAAGTTTATGGAAGATAAAATTTCAAAAAACCTTACAGCTTTTGAGCTTCTATGGAATGATACCTACAAGCAAATGATAAGTGATAAAACCATGTATAATAAATATCTTCCCGATAACTATAAATACTATGTTTTTATTGAGTATATGGGTGGTGATTTTGAAAATGACTATAACACATTTGAGAAAGCTATAATGGAGGGAATTGAACAAGGAATTGTTGATGATGCAGTCATAGGTAAGGATGAAAAAGAGCAATTAAATATATGGGGAATTAGGGAAGATGTTGCTGTTTTAGCAGAAGAAAAAAAATTTGATCAGCAATTTGATATCAGTATACCTGTAGCACTAATTGGGGAAGTTATTGATAAAACAATTACAGAGCTCAGAAATTGTCAAGGTGTAGAAACAATCTTCCCTTTTGGTCATGTGGCAGATGGTAACATACATTTTATAATTGGAAAAGATTCAGATGATGATGATTTAAAATCTAAGATTAACGAAATAATCTATAGTAACACAGAGCTAGTTAAAGGTTCAATCTCTGCAGAACATGGTATTGGGCTTGATAAAAAGAAATACTTGATAAAGAGCAGGAGTAAAGATGAAATTGAACTAATGAGGCTAATTAAAAAATCTATTGATCCAAAAAATATATTAAATCCCGGTAGAGTATTTTAATTTAAGGTACTATCTTTATAATTCAAGCTATGGCAGGAAATTCATTCGGTAATATCTTTAAAATTTCATCCTTTGGTGAGTCCCATGGAAAAGCTCTAGGTGGTGTCATAGACGGTTGTCCTGCAGGTGTAAATATTGATCTAGATTTTATTAATTCAGAGTTAAATAGAAGAAGACCTGGGCAGTCTGAAATAGTTACTCAAAGAAAAGAAGATGATTCTGTTGAGTTTTTATCTGGAATCTTTGAAGGTAAATCAACAGGAACTCCTATTGGATTCATAATTGTTAATCAAGATCAAAAATCAAAAGATTACTCACATATAAAAGACAGCTATAGACCATCACATGCAGATTTTGTGTATGATAAGAAATATGGTTTTAGAGATTATAGAGGTGGTGGTAGAAGTTCAGCTAGAGAAACTGTTGTAAGGGTTGTAGCTGGAGCTATAGCTAAGCTTCTTTTAAAAGATATTAAGATAAACGCTTTTGTTTCATCAGTTGGAAAAATCAAATACGAATATGAAAATTCAAATGTTGATTTTGGAAATATTGAAAAATCCATTGTAAGATGTCCAGATCTTGATAAGTCAAAAGAGATGGAAGACTTAATTAAACAAACAAGAAAAAATGGAGATACAGTCGGTGGCATTATTTCTTGCATTATAAGTGGAGCTCCAGTTGGTCTAGGAGAACCCGTTTTTAACAAGCTTCATGCTGAACTCGGAAAAGCTATGCTTTCAATAAATGCTGTTAAAGGATTTGAATTTGGAAGTGGCTTTAAAGGTTCTGAAATGAATGGATCTGAACATAATGATTCATTTAATGAAGATGGATCAACAAAGACTAACTATTCAGGTGGTGTGCAAGGTGGTATATCAAATGGTATGGATATATATTTTAATATTGCATTTAAGCCTGTTTCTACAATAATGAGAGATCAGGATTCTATAGATAGTGAGGGTAATAAAGTAAAAGTGCAAGGTAAAGGTAGGCATGACCCATGTGTTGTGCCAAGAGCAGTGCCAATTGTTGAAGCAATGGCTGCATTAGTTCTTGCAGACTATTTTTTACTAAACAAACTTTCTAAAATTTAGTTATGAAACTACACTGGAAAATAATTATTGGAATGGTTTTAGGTGTTGTTTTTGGACTTATAATGTCTCAAACATCATTTGGATCTGACCTCATAAAAGATTGGGTAAAACCATTTGGTACAATATTTATCAACCTACTTAAACTAATAGCTATGCCATTAATTTTAGCTTCTTTAGTAAAGGGTATTTCTGATCTAAAAGACATTTCTAAATTATCTACTATTGGAACTAGAACACTTGGAATTTATATCTGTACAACAGTAACAGCTGTTGTTATTGGGCTAATCCTTGTAAATATTGTTGAGCCAGGAAGTACTATTACAGAAGAAACAAGAATTGATCTTGTTCAAGAGTATGAACAGGGTGTAATTGAGAAGCAACAACAAGCTCAGCAACAAGCAGAAAGCGGTCCTCTGCAGCCATTAGTTGATATTGTTCCAGCAAATATCTTTGATGCTGCTACAAATAATAGAAACATGCTTCAGGTTATTTTCTTTGCAATATTCTTTGGAATTGGAATAATATTGGTTGATCCAAAACTTGCTAAACCTGTAAAAGATTTTTTTGATGGTCTAAATTCTATAATACTCAAGCTAATTGACTTAATAATGGAGTCTGCTCCATATGGTGTATTTGCTCTTCTAGCAACATTAGTTGTAGAATCTCCTAGCTTAGACTTATTTATTGCACTAGGAATGTATTCTGTAACTCTTATAATTGGTTTAATTCTAATGATTGTAGTTTATAATATTATTGTTAAACTTATAACCAATACAAATCCTTCTAAATTCATGAAGGGTATTTCTGCTGCCCAATTACTGGGTTTCTCAACAAGTTCAAGTGCTGCTACACTTCCTGTTACAATGGACTGTGCTGAAAAGAACTTAGGTGTGGATAAAGAAATATCAAGTTTTGTTCTTCCTATTGGAGCAACAGTTAACATGGATGGAACAAGTGTTTACCAGGCAGTTGCTGCTGTATTTATAGCTCAAGCATTTGGTTTAGATCTTAGCCTTGGTGCTCAATTAGGAATTATAGTTACTGCTACTCTTGCTTCAATTGGAGCTGCTGCTGTTCCTAGTGCAGGAATTGTAATGCTTGTAATTGTTCTTGGTCAAGCAGGTATACCAGAGGCTGGACTAGCTTTAATAATTGCTGTAGATAGGCCCCTAGATATGTGTAGGACTATAGTTAATGTTACAGGAGATGCTGCGGTTTCTATGATTGTTGCAAAATCTGTTGGAAAATTAAAGGATCCGAAAGAT
>Ga0208130_1000894_pt1 | contig 14871 bp, 23 predicted proteins | sample ETNtaG_31_FD_185771 | JGI IMG/M metagenome (GOLD analysis project Ga0208130, IMG submission 185771) | Marine microbial and viral communities from oxygen minimum zone, Eastern Pacific Ocean - ETNP201310SV78 (SPAdes) (version 2) | ecosystem: Environmental > Aquatic > Marine > Oceanic ...
CGGCGAGATCAGTTATTGCACACGTCAGCATTATTTCCACGACTGGATTGGCTCGGCGCAGCTTCAGGGAGTGCTTGAGGCGTCTCCCGCTTGGCCTGGGCAGGCCAGGCGCCATCTGTCGCTCAATTTCATGTCGAGCCATCGCGATCGATACCCCGCCCTGCAATCACCTGCTCTATTTGATTGCATCGATGCGCTGGAGCAGGGAAGGCGGATTGATCAGCATTACCTGCCGCTTGCGGCGCTCGACGATGCGCTTCCCAGTCTTCAGTCCGGCGATATTTTTGCTGTGGCAACGCGGGTCGAAGGTCTTGATGTGAGCCACACCGGGGTTCTGGTTCGAGATGGTTCTCGGCTGGATGCCATCCATGCAGCCCCCGGTCGAGGCGTGATGCGTTCGCGATCATTCACCACTTACCTTCGCTCAGTGCCTGATGCAATCGGTGCAGTGATCGTGAGGCCGCAAAGGGGCAAGTCAGTTTCATTTCTGCGGCAATGAAGGGCTGACCTTGAAGTCCTGTCGTTGAAGATCTTTGATTGAAGACCTGATTGCCATCGTTGTGTCTGTGGTTTGTTGCCCTGAAGCCGTTCCGGAAATCTCGTTGATCTTCTGATCGATTGATTGATGCATTGCTCGATCAGTAGGCAGATGCCCTGATTTGCTTGCTCAGCAAGATGATTGATGTCGCTGTTGTTGAGCATTCGATCAAGCATGAGATTGTTGGTCACGCATTGAACGTGCCCAATGCTGTGATGAGATCACTGCCGTATCAGTTCGCGATTTCAGTGGTGATTGGCCTTTGCAGCTGTTCGCTTTTGGACGGCGATTCCGGCGGCAAAGGTGTGTCTGACACGGCTGCTGGAGTTCCGCCATCTCTGGATCGGCCTCCTCTGATGCGCCTGGGAGACAGCCGTGTCGCTGCTGCGTCGTTGGAGGTGATTCAGGCCTGTGAACAGCGTCTTGGCCTTGCTGCGGAAGATGTTCAGTTGGCTCACCCAACCAATTTCGGAGAACGCAAGGTCAGGGATTCGTGGGGACGCGTGTTGCAGGTGAAGCCGATGGTGATCGTGCTGCACGAAACAGTGATCAGCGAGCCTCAGGCCCTTGGCCTGTTTCAGACCAACCATCCGGACGATGATCAACAGGTGAGTTATCACATGCTGATTGGCCGGGATGGGCGCCGTGTGCGGATTGTTCCTGATCAGAAGCGTGCCTACGGCAGCGGCATGTCGGCCTTCGGTGACATCACGATGCGGGATCGGCCCGGCAGTGTGGGATCGATCAACAACATCGCTTTGCATCTCAGCTTGGTGACGCCGTCGGATGGTCGCGGCGACTCACATGGCCATTCTGGTTACACGAACGCGCAATACAAATCGCTCGCAGAGCAGGTGTTGCTTTGGCAAGCGACATTCGGGATCCCCATCACGCGCCTGACCACGCATGCGGCCGTGGATCGAAGTCGCAGTCGATATGACCCGCGCAGTTTCCGTTGGGATCGTTTTGACCCTCATTACAACCACGCAGCAGAGCTCTGTGGGCTCAATCAGTTCAATAACGAGCAGGCAGGTCCGTGAACGAACAAAGCCTGGGAGGAGTGATCTGCGCGGCATCTTCTAAATTCAACGCTGCTCTTGCGTTAATGCCGTGCCGCTGATTCCCCGCTGGCGGTACATGACCGACGACAGCAAGGCGCTGGTCAAGCGTGGTGCTGTGAGTCTGCTGGTTGTGTTCGTCGCCGTGATTGTGTTGCGTGCACTGCTGCCCTGGGTGTTGCTCGGCGTGATTGCCTGGTTCGTCTGGTCTTGGGTTGCGCGGCGTTGATTGGCGCTGCCAGTCGACATCCCTTGAACGATGTCGATGAAGGTTCGTCGTTGTTGCGTGGATCAACGCGTTATCCATCGATGTGAATCACGCCACTGAGATAAGGGATCACACGGCCGCTGATCAACACTCTTTCATCCGCCAATGCGCAGTGAAGCAGTCCCCCTCGAGCTGAAAGCTGACGGGCAACCAGGCTTGCGCGATCGAGTCGATCAGCCCAGTAAGGCGCCAGGGTGCAATGTGCTGAACCGGTCGCGGGATCTTCTGCGATGCCGCATGACGGAGCGAAGAACCGGCTGACGAAATCAACGCCCGAGTCTGACCCTGGTGCTGTGACGATCAGACCCCGTCCAGGAAGAGCGGCGACAGCTTCCGAATCAGGCTTGATCGCCTCGACCTCACGCTCATCTGCGACCACCACCATCAGATCCATGGCCTGCAGACAGGCAACGACGTTGGTGCCAAGGATCTGATGGAGTCCGGTCGGGGTGGCGCACGGTTCCCCCGGCTGCAGTGGGAAGTCGAGAGTGAGCTGCTGTCCATTGCGGCGAACCGTCAGTGGTCCGCTGTTGGAGCTGAACTGCACAATCTCGAGGTCGGGTTCGCGCTGGAACACGACATGGCCAGCCGCCAAAGTGGCGTGGCCACAGAGATCCACCTCGCAGCTTGGAGTGAACCAGCGAAGCTCATAGTGCCCTTCGCTGCCCACATAAAAGGCGGTCTCGGAAAGATTGTTCTCAGAGGCGATCGCCTGCATCAGCTGATCCGGTAGCCAGGTCTGCAGAGGGCAGACAGCGGCAGGGTTGCCCTGAAACGGACCTTCCGCAAAGGCGGCGACCTGTTCGATCGGGATCGTCCCTGTCATGACCTGCTCAGCTGGATTCGTTGCGGGTGTGTTCATCGGCAGAGCCGCGTGATCTCTCCACCTGCGTGAACAGAAGCCAGGCCATGGATGCGAGGACTCCCCCGGTCCAGTGGCTGCGCAGCAGTTCCACGATCGCAACGGTGCTTGCGGCAATGCGTAGGCCTCGCAGCAGAATGTCCTGAAGCGCAGGCCTGACAGGCGTTGACTTGGAGGGCGTTTGCGGGTCCATCGTTGAGCAGCCTGTCACCGTTCAAGCGTCTGGCCGACTATTCAATTGCACGCTGATCCACACAGGGGCGACACAATCTGTTACAAAGGGTGCACACGCGATTCTTCCCCATGGACAACGCAAAATTTGGTTTCTCCGCCTTCGCTGAGCAGTGGAACGGCCGTCTGGCAATGATGGGCTTCGTGATCGGTCTCGGCACCGAGCTTCTGACTGGTCAGGGAATTCTTTCCCAGGTTGGCCTCGGTTGAAATCCATTCAGGAGCCTGATGTTTGGGCACCGGAAGATCGTGTTGGATACGTCCAGCTGATTCTCTTCGGTGCGTTCATCGCGACCCTCGGAGTAGGTGCCAACATTGTTGTGAAGTACCTCTGGTCATCGCTGGACGCTCTCAGCAATTATTTTTGATCGAATTCATCCAGCAACTGCGATTGCCGGTTTGAAAGAGCCCCTGCTAAACGCAGGGGTTTTTTCATGGCAACTGCCGTTCTTTACCAAGGCAGCACGGTGCCGTTGGCGTGCCAAAAGCTGCCACTGTTCTCAAGAGTCAGTTCATCAATTCGTGCAATCAGTCCGTTAACAGAGTCCTCCGGGCTGATGCCATTGGGGTTGAATCTGATCATCCGAGTCTTGACCAGGCCAGGATGCAGTATCGCCACGGCAATGCCTTGGCTCTGCAGGTCAACTGCGAGCGATTTGCCAGCAATATTCAGCGCCACTTTCGACATCCTGTAGCCGTAAGAGCCCCCTGAGCTGTTGTCTTCGATCGACCCCATGCGGCTGGTCATCAGCACCAGTTTTGATCCTTCAGGCATCAACGGAATCAACGCCCTGGCAAGCAAAAGAGGAGCCAATGCATTGACCTCGAACTGCTGGCGGATGCCATCCGGGTCCAGGTCGCTCAGCCCCATCGACTGCAGGATCCCTGCATTGAGAATCACGGTGTCCAGCTGTTGGCCGGCCAGTCCGTTGACCAACGCAGCGATCGAATCTGGGCTGGTGAGTTCAATCCCTGATTCAACCCGTACGCCAAGGGCGTCCAGCTCGTCGCTGGACTGACGGCAGACCGCGATCACCTTGTCTCCACGCGTGTGGAGCTGTTGGCAATAAGCAAGACCGATTCCCCTGTTGGCACCGGTCACCAGAGAAGTCGCCAAGGGCCGAATCGCAGTTGAGCACCATCCTGCCGTCAGCATCAACGGATGGGGGTCTCTCCCATCGTCTCGGCTCGTAGTCTCTTTGCATTCGCTGAAGCGGTCGCCGTCGCGCGGTTTTCATGGGCTTTGATCCGCGCCAGTGGTCGCCGTCATCGTCAACCCGTGACGATCGCAACCGGCAGAACCACGCTGAACGTGTCACCAGCAATGTGGAAGCTTTGCTGCGGGAAAACGATGCTTTGCGCAGGGAGGTGCAGCGATTGCATCAGCAGCTTGATCGTTTGCAGCGGCAGCAGTGGCAGCGACCTCAGCGTGATGCGGACCGTGATTGGAACCGGCAACAACCATCGACTCTGGTGAACTCTGCGCAGGTGCAGCGCTGGGGAGATTCTCTGGCGATGCAGCCGGGTTGGAGTGCGTTGCGCCAGCACGGCCTTGAGCAGCTGATCGACCAGCTCAATCGCAGCAGCTTTCACTCTCAGCTCAGTTTGAGCCAGAGGCTTGACCGGGTGGTGAGTGGTCTTGGCACTGATCTGTTGGCTGCCGTGGGGGGAAAGTCCACGAAGAAAACCGCGGCGGTGCTGGCGGCGTTTGCCCTCTATGGGGTGCGGGCCAGTGAATGGCTTGATGAGGATCCACGCAGGGTGGTGGCGGAACTCCGTCACCGTCATCGGCAGGGCCAAGATCATCGCCAGGCAGGCAGCAGCGGTCGGCGAACACGCAGTGATCAACGAGCGACGGATCGAGAGCCAAGCGAGCAGGGGCGTACTGGATCGAGTGACGCGCGTTCCGAAGCGCTGTCGGTTCTCGGGTTGAAGACGGATGCCTCCCAGGAGGCCATCAAGCAGGCATTCCGGACGTTGGTCAAGGTGCATCATCCCGATCTGGGTGGATCGGCAGATGCTTTTCGCCGGGTTAATGACGCCTATCAGTTGCTGATGGCCTGAAGGCAACGCTGCCAAGCCATCCATTGCCCTGGCCTCATCGCCATAGCACTTCGATCGTGGCGCCTCCAGACATGTCGAAGCGGATGCCTGTTGTGCTGTTGCTGCGCTGATAACTCTGTCCCGCTTCGCTGTACGGGAAGTTGAATGTCTGTTCGCGGAACATGATGGTCACGTTGCCCTGGCGCTGGCTGAACCGACACGGACCGGATTGGAGCGGAATAGAAGGGTTGTGATGGCTCAGTTGGCAATGGGCGATCGTGCTGTCGGCATGAACCCTGGTGGCCACTTCAGTGATGACGAAGCCAAGGCTCAAGAGAAGAAGCCTGCAGGTGAGTTTCAGAGGATGGTGCAGAGGCATGAAAAAAGCCCTGACGGAGCAGGGCGTTGTGCCGGAGTTCGGCGGAACTCATCTGGCCACTTTCTGGCCCCGGTACACGAGTTCAGGACGCTCGCTGCTTTTGGCGACAGCGGTGTTCTGCGCGTACTTCTGGCCGCGGTAGGTCAGTGTCATGGTGGTTCCTCGAAGCAAGCTCAGGTCCCCGTTCCATGGCCTGAGTCGAACTGCGCCTCGCCAGGGACGAGGTGAACGATGTTGAGAGTCTCAACACGATTTTTATAGCAGGCTGGTCAACAGTGAGGTCGTTCGCGCCGCTACACGGCGCGTTTAACTCTCCTCCGGAAGCGGGCAGGGCATCAACGGCAGGCAATCTCCGGAGGGGTTCAGCCATTCCTCGAATTCACTGCGAACTGCATCGGCGTCGACGCGACGGTCGGTGCTGTGCAGAACTCTGCAGCGCTGCCGGCTGTAATCCACCGCGGCTCCAATCAGTGCAATTGCTTGTTCTTTGGTCATGGAGTGCCAGCAGTTGGATGCATGCTTGACGTCCAGCCAGGCTTCGGTCGTGGCAATCGCGACAGTCTGTGAGTTCTGCGGCGTGGTTCGGCTACTTAAGATGAGGCCAGCGTTGGCCGCGACATGAATCCCAAGCAGGTGGGTGCCCTTCGACGGGCTGTGATCTATTTCCTGGTGGGATATGGCGGACTGACTGTGATCAACAACAGCGGTCTGGCTCCTGAACGGATGTGGCTGGCCTACACGCCCTTGTTTGTGGGGGTTTATTTCTTCGCGCGCTGGGCGGACGCCCGAATCGCCGCATCAGGCCAGACCAAGGACGAGTAAATGGTCGATGACGGTGTTGTTCAAGCTCCCAGGCTGAAACGCACAATCAGGTCGCCATTGTCGCTATCAGCTACCCCGAAGACGTCATTGATCCCGACTCCAATGTTGAGTTGATGTGTCGTTGATGTCGTTCAGTTGATGTCTGACTTTGGATTGTTTCCAATAAAAAAACCCCCGCAGCAAGTGTTGGAGATGATGTCGGTTGATTCAGATGTGAATACAGCGATCAGCTGAGGCCCAGCACTCCGAAAGTGATCTGGCTGAGGATGCCGTGACCAGTCAGAGCTTCGGTGAGAATTCCGATCACGAAGCCGAGCATGGCAACGCGGCCGTTCAACAGCTCTGCGCGCACTAGTCGCTCACCTTTGATCTGGCTCGCAGCTGCATCCTGATACCACTGGTCTTGGGTGGACGTGGAAGAACTCATAACCTCTGTGCTTGTGAAGGAATGTTAAGGGCTTGTGTAACGGAATGCAACGCATCCGATGGCGGTATGGCGAGATTGTCTGTCGGCCAGGGCATTTCAGCCCGATTGATTGATCAACTGCGACTTGAGATGAACCAATCCCGACATTTTTCCGTTGCTTCTCAAGATGTTCGTTTCAGCCGCACATCTTGATGGCAGATTCCTCGAGATCTTGTGTTTCAGATTGAAGAGCTCACTGACGCGGGCTGGCATCAGACCGACTTGCATGACACCAAGGACCACGCTCTTTGGCATGCAAGATCCAAAAGTGATGCAGATGGCCACACCTATCGGGTGATCAGCAGGGAATCGGGTCTTGTGTGTCTGATGACCAGAAATGGCAGTGAATGCTGGGAACTGGATTGAATTCATCCAGCAGGTGTTCACTGTTGATGACCTTCGCTTTGCCTGTGATTGCACTTGGCTCGCTGGGACCTGCCAGGGCGGATCAGTGGTCGCGCTGCCTCTACAACAACCAAAGCATTGACTGCAGGCGAGCCTTTCTGTGCAGCGGTGCTCCCTGCGGCGTGTTCAAGCTGGAATGGAACGACGGTGCGAGTGATGTGTTCACTCGCTACAAAGACGGTGTTGCGCTCAATGTCGGCTTCTACAAAGACACACGAGGAGGTGAATGGATGCTGCGTGGATTTGCAGGTTCCTTCGGGCTCAGGAATGTCGACAACGGGAACGCCATTGTTTATGACATGACTCTTTCAGAGTGCAGGCAATCGATGCTGGAAGATTTCTGCAGCTGATCACTCCGAACCGTCATCCCCAGATGTCTGCGTCCGAGAGGGGCTCGAGGTATCCGTTGGCGTCGTAGCGCCGCACGATCTGATGGGTTTGCCCCTGGGGAGTGATCCAGCGCAGGCCGCAGGCCGTGGAATCTCCCATTTGCCGATCTCTGGCATCGAGCAACAGCTCCACATGCGGCTCGGGTTGCCAGATCACCCAGTTGCCGCTGGTCCTTGTCGTGCACTGCAATGGCTGAGCCGGTGCCACTGGTTCACTGTCTTGCCTGGTTTCAACGATGTAGACCACCTGATCCAGACCATGAAATCCATGGCGTGCAACAACCCGCCGCCGTTCTTCGCCATGGACGACGCTCAGTTCACCGACCCAGGCCAGAGGAGTGATTGCACTCGGGCCGAGTGACCAGCCGCCACTTGAATTCACCTGCATCGTGAACGGCACGGTTTCGAAATTCATCGACCGCTGCTCTCCGGAGGAGAGATAGGTGAGGCAGTTTTCGATCACGCCATCGCGTTCCTGCACCTTCAGCGATGTCGGGAAACGATCGTCCTCATTGCCGCTGCTGCCCAGCCGAATGAAGCACCCCTTCCAGTGTCCGCTGTTGTGCTGCAGCAGCGCAGCGCGGGGGTCATGCATGGCTTCAAGTGGTGTTGGTCGACCACCAATCGTGGCGGCCTAAGCGGTCAGCCGTGATGCATCCAATGCGGAAGGCCGCCCCTTCCGGATGGAAGAGACGGCCTAACTCGCTCGTTCTCGCATGGTTTCACTCCATCAACGTCGGTGAAAGAAGGAGTGCGAAGCAACTGGCTGTGGCGTCCCTGGGGCCATGACGTCCAGAGGTGGGGCTGATGCGGCTCCGGGGCACCTGCGGCGGTGCAATGGAGTGTCGATCGACGTGGCGCACCTGATGTCTGCCTGTCGAAGGACCAGCCTCACGGATGGGTGGAAACTGTTGGAGCAGGGGGCCAGAAAGTCAGAAGGCTTCTGCGATCTGGTTGGGTGGAGTGTCGGCTGTCATCAGCGCCTCCGATCTCGATGAACACAGTTTTGGTGTCGGTCGCTACAAAAGCAATGAGCATGAAGGCGCATTGCCTGATCCAGGTGGATCCCTGGAGAGTGAAGACGGCGTGCCTGGTTCTGAGATGAGGCCACGGGTTTTTCGAGCGTTGTCGGATGCTGCAGCGCTGGCAGCAACGGTTCTGCTCGCTTCCTGCACGGGTGGAGAGGCTCTGAAGCGTTTTGAGTTCAATCCCGACGCGATGGGTGCCCAGGGGGCGACGGTGGATGTGCCCGCAGGTGGAGAGCTGAGTTTCTGGAACAGTCTTGATCTCAGCTATGAGCAAGGCAGTTCTGTGACGTTCAGGGTCTCGATTCAGCCGCAGGATGCGTCCAGTTCCACAGAGGTGGAGTGTGATGCTCTCGACCCGTCGATGACGTTGATGTCAACGAAGACGCAGCTGCAGAATCGTGTCAATCAATCCTGGAAAGTGGCTCGAATGCGCTGTGGATACGGTCCCATCGCTGGGGATCAACGGCTGCAGGTCACCGCGGTGCCCGTTCTGTCCGGTTCGGTTGAGATCAGGCGACTGGTTCTCGAACTGAAGCGCTGAGTTTTACGCTCCGTGCCAATAAGACAGCCCCAGAGGCTCGCGATGCATGGCTTTGCAACTTCACTCAGCTGAGTTTCTGCATGACGACGGACTCACCTATTGCATTCGGCGTGAGTCGCTTGATCAGGACTTCACGATCTATGAGAAACAAGATGGTGATTGGGTTGATTGTGGTCTTGATCAAGCTGTCAAAGACCTCAATTTTGCTGAGTTCAAACGCCTTGGATTGCTGATCAAAACGATCATGGACGCCGACCGCTGGGTCGCTTAGTTGATTGTTGATGTGGGAAGCAGTGGAGGAGTTATATCTCTTGCTGTCTGGACAACCGACCCTGTGCAGGCGGTTTTCCCCCTGTGAAGATTCCGGTCGCTGTAGGAATCTTGTTGCGGTTGAGAAGTTCATGAGAGCACCAGTTCCTGAGGTGAAAACCTTGGGAACTTTTTTTTATGAAGCGCACGTGTTTTTCCAGTGCTGGCAGAAGACGATGGAGTCTTGCTGCTGCACAGCCCCTTGCTGGAACCGGAGCTGATCACGCCACTGACCGCCCTCAGGGTCGATGAAGCCGGTCGGCTCACCTATATGGGGCAAGACGGTTGCCGGCGAGTGATCGTCGGCGACCCTGATCTGCTGGACAGACTCACGCAGAATGATCCAATCATTGATGAACAGTGAAGCTGAGCGGCTTGATTGGGTCGTGTTCATCTTCATCGATCAACAGCTGTGATCTTCAGGGCCTTGACGGTGACGTTTAAGTAGGGAAGCATTTCCCCCTTCCATGATTAAGGGCGTCTTTGGGTTTCTGAAGTCGTTGTTTTTCGGAGAATCCGATCAACAATTGGCCACGGATGATGCTCAATCGTTGAAGCAACGAACCCTTCAGGCGGTTGCCTCCGATCAGCATGATCTGGTTCACAAAGGGCCACGCGGAGGTCTTTACCGCCTGGACGCCAACGGCCGGAAGATCTATCTCAGGCAGAGCTCCCAGGCCGCAGGCAAGCCTCGCCGAGCCAGGCGACGTCGGCATCATTCCTCCAAGGCGTCCTGACGGCTTGCGCAGAGTTGTTCATTGGCGTGGTGTCACGCTCACCACCAGCCCGTCACGCGGGGTCGGGCTGGGAATCTGCTTCAACGAGAGATCTTGATCGGGCACGAGACGCAGCTGCAGCTTCTGGATCAGCCCCACGGTCATCAGCCTGATCTCCAGTTCGGCCAGGGCCTTGCCGAGGCAGACCCGCTCACCGCCTCCGAAGGGCAGCAGGGTTTGAGTGAACGACCCATCCAGATGGCGCTGCGGCCTGAATGCGGCGATGTCAGACGCTGCCTCTGCGGTTCTGGAACCCAGCACCACCTGAATCACCCGATCCTGGGGAATCTCCACATCGGCCAACCGGATCGGCTGCAGATTGCGGCGAAAAAAGCCTCCCACCGGTGGCGTGAGCCGCATCACTTCCAGAACCGTGGCATCCAGGCGGGGTGATCGATGGGAGGCCTCGAAAGGCCAGGGTGATGACAGCAGCTCTGGCAGAAGCCATTGCTCCACGTCTGGGTTGAGCAGCAGAGCACGGAACAGACAGCTCAGCGATGATGCCGTTGTCTCATAACCAGCGAACAACAGCAGCAATAACTGCTCCACGAGGTCGTCGTCATCCAGTGGCATGTCGACTTCATCGAGCCCGCCACTGAGCAGATCCAGCCCTCCCTGGCTGGAGTCGCTGTGTTGCAGCACCGTTTTCAGGCGGGTGAGCAACCGCTCCCGTGCAGCCAGTGCCCGGGCAAAGGGAGTCCCCGGTATCGCCAGTGGAATGGAGAACAGGGCCTGGGTCCAGATCTCGAAATCAGCGAACAGAGCATCGCGATCGCTGGCGTCCAGCCCCAGCACGGTGGTGGCGATCACGGCGAACGCGAAGCGTCGCATCCTGGCGGCCAGAGGCTGCGGAGTCTCAGACTCCTGCAGCTCAAGGATCAGTTCCTCGATCAAACCCTGGATCGATGGGGTGTAGCGGCAGAGTGCACCGCTGGAAAACAGCTGCCCCACCACGCGGCGGCGGGCTTTGTGAGCGGGGCCGCTGCGGTTGGCCAGCGACCGGCTGCCGAGCAGTTGACGCACGCTGTCTGGCCACCAACCCTCGAGGGCTGCTCCCTGCTTCAGCAGATCGGAAATGGCCCGTTCACCCTGGATGAACACGATGCGCTGAGCCAGCAGGCGGGTCTCAAAGACATCGCCATGGGCTGCAAAGCGTTTGCTGGCGAAGCCAGGGTCACTGAAGAAGTCGAGCGTCTCCCTGAGGCCCGTGACAGCACCGGTGCTGGGACATGTCGCGACGCTCATGGAAGCTGATTGGTTGCCACGAGAACCTATCGGCCTCACTCAAAGTTGTGGGTCAAGTGCTGTCGTTGATGGCCGCCTGAAGACGCGTGAACTGAGAATCAGGGCGATCAGGAATCCCAGGAACTGCACCATCACCACCGAAGGACCTGAGGGAAGGTTGGTGAGTCCGGATGCCAACAACCCCAGCAATGCGCAGGTGCCTCCCAGGATCGAGGAGACGAAGACGTAGATCGGAAAACGTCGACAGAGCAGACGGCCTGCGCAGGACGGAATCACAACAAAGGCGCTGATCAGGAGCACGCCAACCGCCTTGATCGACACCGCCACAACCACGGCGAGCAGCACGATGAAGGCCAGTCTGTGCCATCGGGTCTGCACACCCACCGCACCGGCAAGATCCTGATTCAGGGTGAGCAGCACCTGTGCACGCATGCTCAGGCTCAGATAGATCAGTGCCGCTGCCAGCAAAATGCCGATCACGATCAGGTCGAGACTGCTGACCCCGAGGATGTCTCCAAACAGCAGCTGGCGAATGCCGCCCCGATAGCTCTCCACCAGGCTGAGGAACAAAATTGCTGCCGCCAGAGACGTTGAATACACAATGTTCAGCAGGGCATCCGTGGGGAGGGAGCTGCGCTCCACCAGCTGATTCACCAGGATGGCGAACACCACCGCAAAGGGGATCAGAACCAGCGTGGGATTCACGCCGATCAGGATTCCCAGCGTGATGCCCAGCAGGGCGGAATGCCCCAGGGCATCGCTGAAAAACGACAGTTCCCTGAGCACGGCGACACTGCCCAGCAAACCGCCAAGCGCTCCAGTGAGCAGACCGCCGATCAGCGCGCGCTGCATGAAGGGTTCGGCCAGAACAAGCGCCAGCGCTTGAGTGTCAACCATGACACTGATGCCTGTACGGAACCATGTTGGGTCCATACAGATCAACGAGTCGTTCAGGAGTCAGGGTGTGGTCCGGTGAACCACTGCAGCAGAGGCGACGGTTCAGTCCGAGAACCTGGTCGCTGCTGCGGCGCACCATGTCGAGGTCGTGGGAGACATGCAGAACGGTCCATCCCTCCTGACGCCGCAACTCCAGCAGCAGCTGCTGAAAACGTTCGTTCGATGGCACATCAAGACCTGCCTGCGCTTCATCGAGCACCAGGAGTTGACGGGGCCGCACAACGCAGAACGAGAGCATCACGCGTTTGAGCTGGCCCCCAGACAGTTCACTGAGAAGACGGTTGCGCAGATCGATGCAACCGGTGCGATCCAGGGCCTTCTCGATAGCACTTTTGCGTTTGCGATGTTGCTGCCAGGGCCAACGTGGCCCTGGCGGGTCAAACCCAAAGCCGACGAATTCGGCCACGCTTAAGGGGAAACGACCCTGCAAGGCCAGACTCTGCGGCACGTAGGCAATCTGAGATCTGATCGCACCGGGAAGTTCGCCGTTGGCTGAAAGCTGTTCTCCGAGTATCTGAACGTCTCCTTCCTTTCGTGGCAGAAGCCCGAGCAATGCAGCTACCAGAGTGCTCTTACCAGCACCGTTAGGGCCAACCACAGCGGTCTCGCTCTCACTCTGGAGTTCGAACGAGACCTTGTCCACAGCGAGGCGACCTGAACGTTCAACCGACAGGTCGCTCACTACCAACACCGGGCTGGGCATCAAACGTCAGTCCCCAATGGCTTTGACCAGATTGTTGACGTTGAAGCGCATCACCTCAAAGTAAGTTCCAGGCACTTTGGCGGACTCTGCTGAGCCGGTCTCCAGAGGGTTGAATTCAACGATATTCACCCCGAGATCTTTCGCCAAGGCATTGAAGGAACGCTTGCCCTCCTGAGGCTCGCTGAGCAGGGCTTTGAGGCCTGAAGCTTTGACCTGAGCGGCCACCCGTTGCAGATCGGCCGGGCTGGGATTCATCTCGGGAAGGTCAACCAGGAATTCCGCTTTCAGCGAATAACGGTTGGCGAAATAGTTGGCGAAGTCGTGAAAGGCCACCAACGTCTTGCCGCTGTAGGGCTTGAGCTTCTCGGTGAATTCCGTGTTCAGCTCCTTGAGCTTGGCGGTGAACTGCTCTGCATTGTTCTTGTATCCCTCAGCGCAACTGGGATCGGCTTTGACCAGACCATCTCTGATGTTCTCGACTTGCTGAGCGGCGCGAACCGGGTCTAGCCAGATGTGGGGATCGTATTCACCATGGCTGTGTCCATGGCCGTGGTCGTGGTGCTCATCGGCGTGATGGTCGTCGTGGTGATCATCGTGATGACCACCTCCAGCCGCTTTGATGGTCTTCACTCCAGTGCTGGAGTCAATCACCACCAGATCCTTGTTGTCAGCGGAGCTGATCAGATCATCAAGGAACTCCTCCATGCCGAGCCCGTTTTTGACCAACACGTTCGCGCCACTGAGGTCCGTCAGGTCGGATGGTGTGGCCTGAAAGTCGTGGGGCCCCAGGTTGGGTGGGATCAAGGCCGTGACATCTGCGCAGTCACCAGCCACCGCTTCCGTGAACAGTGTGATCGGCAGAAACGTGGTGACCACTTTCACTCCTTTGCTTTCGGTTGCATCGGTGTTGTTGACACCAGGAGCACCGCAGGCCACCAGGCCAAGCAGCAGCGACATTGCGCTCAGACGCGAAAACACAGAAGCCATTCAGTTCTGAAAGCCAGGGCGGGTTTGAGGTTCAGAGCTCGATCGAGCTCACTTAATGAAAAATGATAATCATTATCGCGGCGGTTGACCGTGCTCACTAGCGTTGTGAAAACACGCTGCTCAGTGTAGATGTATCAAAAAGTACCCGTTACGATTTTGACCGGCTACTTGGGGTCTGGAAAAACAACTTTATTGAATAAAATACTCAGCGAAGAACATGGTAAACGCATTGCTGTCATTGAGAATGAGTATGGGGAAGTTGGCATTGATCAAGGTCTTGTGATCAATGCTGATGAAGAGGTCTTTGAGATGTCGAATGGGTGCATTTGTTGCACTGTGCGAGGGGATCTGATCCGGGTTCTTGGCAACCTGATGAAACGACGAGATAAATTCGACTACGTCTTGGTCGAAACGACTGGGCTTGCTGATCCTGGGCCAGTTGCGCAGACATTTTTTATGGATGATGAGATTCGGGATGAATTCACGCTTGATGGAATTGTCACGCTCATTGATGCTGCGCACATTGATCAACAGCTTGAACGAAGCAATGAAAGCTCTGAACAAGTGGCGTTTGCTGATGTCTTGATCCTCAATAAATCTGACCTTGTTCCTGAGGAATCACTGGTGAAATTGGAGTCACGCCTGCGAGACATGAACACCATGGCCCGTGTAGTGCGTAGCACTCAGGCTGAAGTGCCTGTTGAGACAGTGTTGAATCTAAGCGCCTTTGATCTTGACCAGATTCTGGAGCGTCGTCCCACCTTCCTTGAGCCGGAATATCCCTTTGAGTGGACCGGTGTCTACCAGCTTGAGCCAGGGAAATACGAGATGACTCTCGATGATGGACCAGACCCTGAGATGTCT
>Ga0208130_1000902_pt1 | contig 14711 bp, 11 predicted proteins | sample ETNtaG_31_FD_185771 | JGI IMG/M metagenome (GOLD analysis project Ga0208130, IMG submission 185771) | Marine microbial and viral communities from oxygen minimum zone, Eastern Pacific Ocean - ETNP201310SV78 (SPAdes) (version 2) | ecosystem: Environmental > Aquatic > Marine > Oceanic ...
AAAGAAAAACATGATTTGCTAAACTATGAAACCAAAGGATTTGGTATAGATTTTAAAATAAGATATGGTTTTCTTTATGAAAAATTGGAAATGGTAATAAATGGAGTATATCAAACCGATGAATTTAGCGACTTAAGATATAATCCAGTTAATTCTTATGATAGAAAGAATTTTAAAAAATTTCAAGTAGGTGCTAAATACCTAATTTTCGATCCAAAAAAAGGTCAAGAAGATGAGCCTAATGTATACAGTTATTGGGCTGACAGAAGATTTAATTTAAAAAATTTAATACCTGCTGTCTCGGCATATGTTGGTGTTAATATTGATTCTAAAGACAACCCATTTACAAGTTCAGGCGTTAATGGAATTAGTCCCTCACTAGCTATTTTCACTCAAAGTAATATTACAAATAGATCTGTACTAATTAGCAACTTAATTCTAGATAGAATTGGCTCTTCTCAAAATGATTTTCAATACATAATCTCATTAACATATGCATTTAATCAAGGTTTTATAGGTTTTATAGAAAAACACGGGATTAAAAGCAATTTTTATGCTGAAAACAAGCTTAGTCTTGGATTGGCTCATCTTTTTAATGATAATCTTCAGATTGATGTGGGATCAACCTTAAATTTTAAAAATACGCCAAAAATTAACTATATTAATCTAGGCTTAAGTTACAGACTCAATTTATATCCAAGCAGATGATTTTTTTAAAAAAAGTTTCAGACAAAAAAGACTTAAGAAATTTTGTAATATTCCCATTTGAATTATATAAAGGATCCAAATATTGGATTCCTCCTATTATAAATCAAGAGATTAATAACTTTGATAAAGATTTAAATCCAAATCTACAGGATTCTAAAGTTGAATTATTTTTAGCCTATCAAGATAAAAATGTTGTGGGCAGAATAGCTGTTATCATAAACTGGTATGAGGTAAAAGAGCAAAAAACTAGTAAAATAAGATTTGGTTGGTTTGATTTTATCGACAATTATGAGGTTAGCGATATTCTGTTCAAAAAAGTAATAGAAATTGGAAAAGCCAATCGTCTTGAATACATGGAAGGACCTATGGGTTTTAGCAATCTTGACAAAGTTGGTGTATTAACAAGTGGTTTTGATGTGATTGGAACAATGATTACAAATTACAATTATGATTATTACAAAAATCACTACGAGAAATATGGGCTAAAAATTGAAAAAACTTTTCACGAAAAGACATTTATGTTTAATGACATAGATACTGGTTATTATGAAAAAATGAGTAGAATAGTAAAAACAAGAAACAATCTTAAAGAAGTAAATTTCTACTCAACAAGTAAACTGATGGAAAGAGCTAATGAAATGTTTGATTTATTTAACGAATCTTATGCAAAACTTTCCTCCTTTGTAAAAATTTCTGAAAAGCAAAAAGAACATATGAAGGAAAAATTTCTGAGTTTTATAAATCCAGAATACATAAAATTTGTAGAAAATAGTGAAAACAAGATTGTTGCTTTTGCTATTATTATGCCCTCATTTGCAAAAGCTTTACAAAGAATGAATGGAAAATTATTTCCTTTCGGGTTTTTGCATTTATTACATGCAAAAAAATTTAATAAAGATGTAACTCTATATCTAATCGGAATTCATCCTGATTATCAAAAACTTGGGGTTACTGCCATTATTTTTAATTCGTTTATCCAAACATTAAAAAACAAAGGAATTCAAATATGCAGAAGAACACCAGAGCTTGTTGATAATGTATCTATCGACAAAATATGGAAAAACTTTAACCCCAAACTGATAAAGACTAGATCTACCTACAGAGCTGATTTACATTAATTTTTCTGAAATCTTTTTATAAACTCCTGAAACTAATCTATCTCTGATGGAAGAAAATGCTTCTAAAGTTTCCTCAATGTCTTTAAAATTATGAGAAGCTGTAGGAATTAACCTGAGTAAGATTAATCCTTTAGGGATCACAGGGTAAACAACAATTGAACAGAAAATTTTATAATTTTCCCTAAGATCTTTAACCAAAGCAAAAGCTTCTGGAATTGAACCTTTTAAATAAACAGGGGTAACACAACTTTGAGTAGAACCTATATCAAATCCTCTATCTTTCAAACCGGATTGTAATTTATTTACATTATCCCATAGTTTTTGTTTGATTTCTGGTTTTGATCTCAAAATTTCTAATCTTTTTAATATACCTTCAACCAACTGCATTTGAAGAGATTTAGCAAAAACTTGAGATCTCATATTGTATTTAAGAAAATCAATAATTTCTTTATCTGAAGCTATAAAGGCACCCGTACTAGCCATTGATTTTGCAAATGTTGCAAAATACACATCTATTTCATCTTGAACTCCTTGCTCCTCACCTGCCCCAGCTCCTGTTTTTCCAAGAGTACCAAACCCGTGAGCATCGTCAACCAATAGCCTAAAATTAAATTTTGATTTCAAGGCCACAATTTCCTTAAGCTTGCCTTGCTCACCTCTCATTCCAAAAACACCCTCAGAAATAACTAAAATACCTCCGTTGGTTTCATTTGCAATCTTTGTTGCCCTTACAAGGTTTTTTTCAAGACTTTCCATATCGTTGTGTTGATATGTGAATCTTTTACCTAGATGCAATCTCACACCGTCAATGATACATGCGTGTGAATCAATATCATAAACGATTACATCATTTTTACTTACCAATGAATCAATTGTAGATAATATTCCTTGATATCCAAAGTTTAATACATAAGCGGATTCTTTATTGACAAATTCTGCAAGCTCTTTTTGAAGTTGATCATGTAGGTCAGTATGCCCAGACATTAATCTTGCACCCATTGGATACGCAGATCCGTATTTAGCAGCTGCTTCAGCATCAATTTTTCTAACCTGCGGGTCGTTTGCAAGTCCTAAATAATCATTTACACTCCATGTGATAACTTCATGACCATTAAATTTCATTCTACTTGAAATTTCACCCTCAAGTTTTGGAAATGCAAAATAACCTTCAGCTATATCAGCCCATTTTCCAAGAGGCCCCTTATCTTGACGCATTCTATCAAATAAATCTCTCATATTATTTTCTTATGTATTGTATGTCATTATTATTTATCTCATGAACTGAATCAGAAAAACCTTGATTTTCCATCCATTTATCACTATAAATCTTGCTTAAATATCTTGATCCATGGTCGGGGAAAATAACAACTATGTAGTCTGATTCTTTAAACTCATTTAACGTATTTAATTGCTTTACTGCCTGAAAAGCAGCACCACTTGTATAACCTACAAAAATACCTTCTCTTTTGACAATTTCCCTGGCTGTATGCGCACTATCTTCATCAGAAACTTTTATAAACTTGTCGATAATATCAAAATCTGTTACAGTTGGAATTAAATTTTTACCTAGACCCTCTATTCTGTATGGATATATTTCTTTTTCATCAAATTCACCAGTTTCGTGATATTTCTTTAAAACAGAACCGTATGCATCAACTCCGATTATTTTTATATTAGGATTCTTTTCTTTTAAAAATTTAGCTGTTCCTGAAATTGTTCCGCCTGTTCCACTGCAAACTATCAAATGCGTTATTTTACCGTCAGTTTGATTCCATATCTCAGGGCCAGTTGTCAAATAATGTGCTTCAGCATTCAGATCGTTAAAATATTGGTTTATATATATTGAACCCTTAATTTCATTATGAAGTCTTTTTGCTACTTCATAATATGATCTTGGATCATCAGCGGCAACATTAGCTGGACAAACATAAACCTTAGCCCCCATTGCCTTTAACATATCAATTTTATCGTTAGAAGATTTTGAAGAAACAGCTAAAATACAATCATAACCCTTGGTTAAAGAAACCATAGCTAAGCTAAACCCTGTATTTCCAGAGGTAGTTTCAATAATTGTGTCTCCTGGTTTTAAAATTCCTTTTTTTTCAGCAGTTTCAACTATGTGAAGGGCAATTCTGTCTTTAGATGAGTGGCCAGGATTGGATGCTTCTAATTTTGCCAAATAAGTTCCAGGAAAACTTTTGGTGAGTTTATCTATTTTTACCATGGGTGTATTACCCACAAGCTCCAATAAATTATTAAATACATTTTTACTTTTTTTCATCCAGATTGAAAAAATATTTAGAGCACTACAAAAATAAGTGATTTTAAGCTGATTTTTAAATTATCTATTATAATTTATCGACAATTTTAAGAAGATACTTATGATCCGTTTCAGAATAATCTAAATGCGTTACAATTCTAATTTTTTTAGGCCCCATAGAATACCAATCAAAAACTACATCATTTTTAGAAAAATAATCTATAATTGTTTTTTTACTGAAACCTTCATTTAGTTCCATTATAATGATGTTTGTTTCAACATCATTAATTTTTTTTACAAAACTTTTATCTAAAAACTTTGATGCTATTTCTTTTGCTCTGATGTGATCTTCTGACAACCTGGAAATATTGTTTTCTAAGGCAAATAATCCAGCAGCTGCAAGATATCCGACTTGCCTCATACCTCCACCCAAAATCTTTCTTATCCTAAGAGCTTTATCCATAAACTTTTTTTTACCCAAAAGAACAGATCCAATTGGACAACCTAACCCTTTACTTAAACATACAGACATGGTGTCAAAATAAATTCCATATAACTTTGGATTGTCTTTTTTTGCCACAATTGAATTCCAAATTCTTGCCCCATCCATATGAATTCCTAAGTTATTTTTTTTACACACGCTGTTAATCTCATCAAAATCACTAACATTCCAACACGCTCCACCACCTTTATTTGTTGTGTTCTCTAGACAAACTAATTTTGATAAAGGTGCATGATAAAATGCTTTGGGATTTATTGCATCAGATATCTGATCTGACGAAAAAAAACCTTTTTCACCTTTCAATAATTTAAAGGAGACTCCACTATTAAATGAAGCTCCACCTCCTTCATAATTATATACGTGTGAATACTCATGAGCAATGACCTGATCTCCTGGATTTGTGTGAAGTTTAATAGCAGTTTGATTAGCCATTGTTCCAGAGGGGAAAAACATTGCTTGTTCCATTCCAAAATAATTTGCAATAAAACTTTCTAGTTTCTTAACTGTTGGGTCTTCCCCGTAAACATCATCGCCTACCTTTGCATTAAGCATCAAATCAAGCATTTTAGCGCTTGGTTTTGTTATCGTATCACTTCTTAAATCAATCATCTAATATGAATATAACTACAATTATCTGTTCCAATGGGAGATCCATCAGGTATTTTTAAAGAATCTTTTATTTTATATTCATCTGGGTCATCGTAAAAATCACCAATCATTTTAATATAATGATTTGAATATTTTGAAAGTTTATAATCCTTTCTTTTTTTGGATAATAGCTCAGAAGTAATTTTTGACAAGTAATCATTACTAACGTTTTTGACCTGTGAAAAAGTACTTGAATCGTTAATAACCCTGAAAATATTTTTTAACAGGGTCACATTAACAATATGCTGTACTTCTTCATGATAAGAATCGTCAATCGTTAGTACATTATTTGTTTTTAAAAGAATTGTTCTTTTGAATATATAATCATATAAATCATTTAAACTAAGATTAGAATTATCTAAGGAATGTTGTAATACTAATCTATTAAGTCTTTTGGGCCTTAATATTAAGCCTAAAGTCATATCAGCTGATGTTTCACCAATTGAAAAAGGATCAAAAGCTACTCCTAAATTTGACTTAAAAGATTCTCTTGTTCGAGGGTATCCAAATGCTCTTGGGGGAAATAACTTTAATTTGTCTTTTGGAATCGCTAAAAAAATCGGAGATAGAGTTTTAACTAGTGAATTTAAAGCTTCTAGTTGGGTGTCTTTATCGAGGTAATGAAATTCATTTTGATTATCCCCTACCAAAGAATAATTATAATCCATACCACCAATTATCTTCGCAGTAGCCTCGGTTTGATATCTATGAAAAAAATATAAAGGAACAAAAACATCCTCAAGTACTGAATTTGGGGTTCCTTTGGGTACATTATACTCAGAAAAATTTTGAATTGCTTTTTGTCTTATTTCAATCACTTTATCTAATCCCGAGTAAGCTGTATCTCCATTATCCCAAAGATGTGCATAAGCATGAGAGCCATCAAGTGAACGAGCATCATAGTCACTGATAAATCTTAAACCATCGTCTGTGGCATCCTCCAAAATTTTATTTAGCTCATCCTTTTCATTTTGATCAGATTTAAAATGACTGTAGCTATAGGCTACAGTAACTTTATCCCAATCTCCAATACCCGTGTCATAAACATCATCAAAAACAATTTCATCATCTTTAAGATCTACCAATGGATGTGGATAGTCCATCACAGATGCTCTATTGTTAGCGCTAGCTGCAAAATTATGTGCAAATCCAATTGTATGACCTATTTCGTGAGCACTAAGCTGTCTTATTCTGGCAATCGCTAACTCTAGCATTTGATTGTTTTGATTATTTGAAATAAAAGGGTCTTTGGTTAATGCTTGAGCAATCATGTAATCTTGTCTTATTCTAAGACTTCCTAAACTAACATGACCTTTGATAATTTCACCTGTTCTTGGGTCAACAACACTTGCTCCGTAACTCCAACCTCTTGTAGATCTGTGAACCCATTGAATTACATTATATCTGCAGTCTAAAGGATCGACACCTTCTGGAAGCATTTTAACCTGGAAAGCATCTTTAAAACCAATTGATTCATAAGCTTGATTCCACCATCTCCCACCATCTAACAAAGCACTTTTAACCGGCTCTGGTGTTCCAGGGTCTAAATAATATATTATAGGTTCTACTGCTTCAGAAATTTCTAATTCTGGATTTTTCTTTTCTAGCCTATGTCTAATTACATATTTTTTTGTGATGGGCTCATCAATTGGGCTGGAATAATCCATGTAAGAAATTGATATCGCACCACTTCTTGTATCAAATTTTCTTGGAGTATAATTGTTGTCAGGTAGTTTAATAAAAGAATGATGTTGAAATACAGTAACGTTATCTGGGTCAGGAGTAACACTTTTGATTAGACTTCCTTTTGCTTCACCAGAAAAAGTTAATAGTGCTTCGAATTCTACATTATTAGGAAATGCTTTGGTGTTATTAATTTCAATTGCGCTTTTTGTTTTATCAACTTTATATGAACCCTGCTTTGAATCTCTAAGAGTTTTTGCAACTCCATGTCTATCAAACATTAAAAAAGGGGTAAAATCAATTAAATAATGATTATCATTCGTTTCCATTATTTCAAATCCAAAAATTACTGATTTTGCAAAAGCCTGTTCAACACTTTTTTTTTCGCTTATATTTTTAGTTTCGGCTCTGTAATATAAGTTTGGCTCAACCAATAGAAGCTTATTTCCTTTTTTAATGAATTTAACGAGCCTTTCGGATCCCAATTGACCTCTGTCTAGCCCAATATCATTTGAACCTACTCCAGAGGCCAGAGATCCAACATATAAGAATTCATAGTCAAGCTTATCAACTTGAAGAAAAATCTTATCTTTTGATTCTTCATAAGAAAAATCAAAAAATCCTTTAAATTCTTTTATTTTGTTTTCATTAGAAAAAGAAAAACTAACGATTAATAGAAAAATAACAAATGTTGATTTAGTCTTACACATATTTTTAAAATTTAATTAAATCTACATAATATAAATTTTTAATAAAAATATTCTCAACTTGTTTAATTAGTATTAATTTTACATAAATGATTACCCTAGAACAAATACAATCCCTTAGAAATCGCCTGGATGCGTTAAGGGGGTATCTTTGACTTTGATGGTAAAAAATCTTCATTACTAGTAGAAGAAAACAAAACCCTTCAACCTGATTTTTGGGAAGATTCGTCTAAGGCACAAGTTATACTTAAAAAAGTCAAATTCTTAAAAAACTGGATTAACGATATTGATAATTTAAATGAAAAGATTTCTGATTTAGAAATACTTTATGATTTTAATAAAAATGATGAATGCAGCGATGAAGAATTATCTAAACAATTTGAGTCTACTGAAAAATTTTTGAAAGATCTTGAATTCAAGACAATGCTCTCTGATGAATCAGATAATATGGATGCAGTTTTACAGATAACTGCAGGTGCTGGTGGAACAGAAAGTTGTGATTGGGCTCAAATGCTGATGAGAATGTATGTAATGTACGGGGAAAAAAATGATCTTAAGGTTTCAAAATTAAATGAACAAGATGGAGAATCAGCAGGAATTAAAACCGCAACACTAAAATTTGAAGGAGATTATGCATTTGGTTGGTTAAAAGGAGAAAACGGAGTTCACAGGCTTGTAAGAATTTCACCATTTGACTCAAACGCAAAGAGACATACCAGTTTTGCATCAGTTTATGTTTACCCACTTGTTGATGATTCCATAAATATTGAAATTAATCAATCCGATATAGAAATTAACACTTCCAGGTCTAGTGGAGCTGGTGGTCAAAGTGTAAATAAAATTGAAACTAAAGTTCAATTAACTCACAAACCTACTGGTATTCAAATCACCTGTTCTGAGACAAGATCTCAATTAGACAATAAGATTAGAGCAATGCAAATGTTAAAATCTCAATTGTATGAGATTGAGATAAAAAAGAAAAATGAAAAAAGGTCAGAAATCGAATCAGAAAAAAAGAAAATTGAATGGGGAAGTCAAATAAGGAATTATGTACTCCACCCATATAAATTAATAAAAGATCTTAGAACTGGTAAAGAAACAGGTAATGTTGAATCAGTTTTAGATGGGAATATTAACGAATTTTTAAAATCCTTTTTAATGTTCAATTCAAATCAAAATAATAGTAAATAAGATGAAAATTTATCATAACCCAAGATGTAGAAAGTCAAGAGAAGGAGTTCAATATTTAACCGATAAAGGAGTAAAATTTGAAATAATTGAATATTTGAAAGACAACCTGTCTAAAGAAACAATTCAAATCTTACTGAACAAATTAAATATAACAGCTTTGGAGTTAATCAGAAAAAATGAAAAAATTTGGAAAGAAAACTATAAGGATAAAAGCTTAAGTGAAAAAGAACTGGTTGAAGTGCTTCACAAAGAACCAAAATTGATTGAAAGACCAATTATTGAAAGTGAAAATTTAGCTGTGATTGGTAGACCAAAAGAAAATATAGACTCACTATTTAACAATTAAGTAATAACTTTTAACAATTCATTGTGAATTTAATGGCACGTGATTTGATTTATTTGAGCCTGAAAAACTAAACAATGAATTTAAAAACAATACTATTTCTACCACTCTACCTATTTTCAATTTTAATATACTCACAATCATACAGTTACAATGAAAACAAAGAATTTATCGTTTCTGGTAAGGTAACTAATTCTGAAAATAGCGAACCCCTTGAATATGCAACTATAACAATTTTAGACCCAAAAGATAATAATGTAATAACAGGTGGTCTAAGTGATGAGACTGGAAATTTTAGAATTTCTACAAAAAAGGGGATTTACAATGTTCTTATCGAATATATGTCTTTCAAAAATAAGACACTCGAAAATATTAATGTTTATAATGATTTAAGTTTAGGAGAAGTTCAGCTTGAACTTAATTATGAATCCCTTGGTGAGGTTGAGATCATAGCTGAAGAAACATCTGTTGAAATTAGACTTGATAAAAAGATTTACACAGTTGGTAAAGATCTTTCCGTAAGAGGTGGTACTGCAAATGATGTTTTAGATAATATTCCGTCTGTTTCAACTGATTTGGACGGTAACATTCTATTAAGAGGAAATGATGCTGCTAGAATTTTAATTAACGGAAAACCTTCTAGGTTGGTAGGAATTAATTCAACGTTTATCAAACAATTACCAGCAGATGCAATTGAAAAGGTTGAAGTAATAACTTCTCCTTCAGCAAGATATGAGGCAGAAGGTAGCGGAGGGATAATAAATATTATCTTAAGAAAATCAAAAAAATTGGGGCTAAATGGATCTTTAAGTGCAAATACAGGAGACCCAAAAGCAAATTCTCTCTCCTCAAATATTAATTATAGAAATGGTAAAATAAATTTTTTTAATTCATCAAGTATTTATGATAGGTTGAGACCCGGTAATTCAAGTGGGATAACTGAATACTACAACGGCGATAATCCAAGCACTTTTTTCAGTGAAAACAGATACAGGGAAAGAGATAGTGAGGGTTATTTTGTCAACAATGGATTTGAATGGTATATAGATGACAACACATCTCTAATTGGCTCTTTTTATTACAATGACTATAAATCAGATAATTTAGAATCTAATACAATTAACGAATTAGACGAAAATTCTAATATTTTAAACTCCATTACTCAAAATGATATGGAGGGCGATGTGGATAATAATCGTGAATACAATATAAACTTCGAAAGAAAATTTAATGATGATGGACAAAAAATAACAATTGATTTTCAGTACGAAAATTCTAAAGAATGGGAAAACTCAATAATCGACGAAAATCAAATAATTTCCGAAAGTATTGACGAAAACATTTCAAGTGAATCTTATTTGATTCAATCCGATTATGTTTTACCGATCGGTGAAAATAAGCAATTTGAAGCCGGTATTAGAATAAGTAATGAGGATGATATTACTGACTACAGAGTTTTTGACAACGTAAATGGCGGTTTCATAGAGGATTTAAATCAAAGCAATCTATTCCAGTATAAAGAGAAAATTAGTGCAGTTTATACACAGTATGGAGTAAAAGTTGAAGATAAATACTCATTTCTTTTTGGTTTAAGAGTTGAAAATACTTTGAAAAATGTCAATCAACTTACGATTCAAGATTTTACTAAAATTGATGATACAGGTCTTTTTCCAACCTTCAATTTTGGACTGGAAATTTCTGAAAATGAAACCCTCACATTTGGTTATAACAGAAGAATTAGAAGACCTTGGTCTAGATTTGTAAATCCCTTCCCTACTAAAATCAGTCCTATTTTAATTTGGAGAGGAAATCCATACTTAGATCCTACATATTCAAATAATTTAGACATTGGTTATCTCAAAAGATTTGAATCTTCTTTTACGGTAAATACATCAGCATATTTCCAGAAATCAACAAATTCGATTAATACAATTATTGAAGATACGGGTGAATTTGCTGAAATTAACGGAGTTGATGTCCCTATAGTTGAAAGATTCCCTATTAATCTGTCTACTAATGAGAGATTTGGATTTGAGTTAAACCTATCCTATCGAAAAGGAAGAAACTGGAATATCAATTCCAACTTTAATCTATTTCAAAACAAAGTAGAAGGCACATATAATGATATTGTTTATGACAACAAAAATGTTAGTTGGAGCTTTAGATTGAATAACAAATTAACATTACCTGGCAAAATTGAATGGCAAACCAGAATGAATGTCCGTGGCCCTAATGAAACAGCAGTAAGTAAAAGCGAAGGAGATTTTTCTATTGACCTAGCTTTTAGCAAAGAATTATTCAAAGATAAAGCCACCTTAACCTTAAACATACGTGATCTTCTTGATCAAAGGGGTTGGAGAAATGAAACCTTTAACGAAAACTTCTACAATGATTTTGAATTTAGATGGAGTCAAAGATCTGCAACATTAAACCTAACCTACAGATTTAACCAGAAAAAAAATCAAAACAGAAGACAGATGCGTAGAGGAGGATTTGAAGGAGGAGGATTTGATTTCTAAGAATTTTACTTCTTTTTTCTTTCTTGTATAAGATCTTCAATTCTTTCTTTTAAGGCTCCAAAAACCCAATAAGGAATAACAAATAACAGTAATACAAAGAAAAGCCAGAAACCTATTGTAAGAATCGTTAAAAAGGCTAAAAATCCAAGGTATTGATCAAATTCAAACATCTGTTAAATATATTTTTTACAAATATAAAATAATGGATTTGTTAATTATTATATTTTTTATAAAAAAAATTAACAACTGTAATTATTAACATTCGAATATTTTACAGATTGTGTATAGTTGTTAATTATACGTAAATTTGTTGTATAAGTTCTAAGATATGGAATATAGAATTGAAAAAGATACTTTGGGTGAGGTTAAAGTTCCTGCAAATAAACTTTGGGGTGCTCAAACTGAGAGATCAAGAAATAATTTTAAGATTGGCTCTGAATCATCGATGCCTATTGAAATAATCCACTCCTATGCTATATTAAAAAAAGCAGCTGCAATAACTAATTATGAGTGTGGTATTCTTTCTAAAGAAAAAATGGAATTAATTTCAAAAGTCTGTGATGAAATAATAAGTGGTGATTTAGATAATCAATTTCCACTTGTGATATGGCAAACAGGATCTGGAACTCAGACAAATATGAATGTTAATGAGGTAATATCTAACAGATGTCAGCAATTAATTGGCAAAGACTTAAATGATGAAAAACATGTCAAATCTAATGATGATGTTAACAAGTCACAGTCTTCAAATGACACCTTCCCTACGGCAATGCATATAGCAGCATATAAAGTGATTTCAGAAAAAACATTACCCTCTCTTTTAAAATTCAAAGATACCATAGATAAAAAAGTAGTGGAATTTAAAGATGTAATCAAAATTGGCAGAACTCATTTAATGGATGCAACACCACTATCTTTGGGTCAAGAATTCTCTGCATTCTCAAAACAACTAGAAAATGGTATTAAAAATTTAGAAACATCTCTTAAAGTTATTTCTGAAATAGCGCTCGGCGGGACTGCAGTTGGTACCGGCTTAAATACACCCAAGGGTTATTCCGAAAAAGTTGCTGAATTAATATCAAAAGAAACAAATTATCCCATAAAATCTGCAACAAATAAATTTGAAGCACTTTCATCTAATGATTCAATAGTTGAATGTCATAATGCTTTAAAAAGGATTGCTATATCATTAAACAAAATATCTAATGATATTAGAATGCTAGCATCTGGACCTAGAAGTGGTATTGGTGAGATAATTTTACCAGCAAATGAGCCTGGAAGTTCAATAATGCCTGGGAAAATTAATCCAACTCAATGCGAAGCACTTTGTATGGTTTGTAGTCAAGTTATTGGTAATGACACAACAATTACTTTTTCAGCAAGTCAAGGTCACTTTCAATTAAATGTTTTTAAGCCCGTAATAATCTCAAATTTTATTGAGTCGGCTAAGCTTATTTCTGATGCGGTAATAAGTTTTAATAATAATTGTTTTTCAGGGATAAAACCCAATTTAAATGTTATTGAAGATAAACTGAATAACTCTTTAATGCTTGTAACTGCTCTTAACACTAAAATTGGTTACTATAAGGCTGCTGAAATTGCAAATAATGCCTATAATAATAACACAACCTTAAAAGAAGAAGCAATTAAATCTGGATATTTAACTGCAGAAGAATATGATCAATGGGTGAACCCAAAGGATATGATCTAGTGCTAAAATGCAAATGTCCAAACTAATCATAAACATAAAGGAGCTTGCGCAAATAAGAGATGTTAAAACATCCTTTGCTAGTGCAAGTCAAATGAATGAAATTCCAAGTTTAAAAAATGCGTTTCTATTAATCGAAAATGGCTTGATTTCTGATTTTGGAAGAATGTCAAATATCCCAAAAGGAAAACATTTTGAAATTATTGATGCAAGTGGTAGAACTATATTACCTGCCTGGTGTGATTCTCATACACATACTGTTTTTACAGGTTCAAGATCAGATGAATATATTGATCGAATCAAAGGTTTAAGTTATCAGGAGATTGCCAACAAGGGAGGTGGAATTTTAAAGTCCGCAAATCAGATACAAAAAATAAGTAAAAATGATCTTTTTGAAGAGTCAAAAAAAAGAATTTATAATTTAATTAAACAAGGTACAGGTTGCATTGAAATAAAATCAGGATACGGATTAAATTATAATTCTGAACTAAAAATGCTAAATGTCATTAAAGATTTAAAAGAATCTTTACCCATTGAAATAAAATCAACTTTTTTAGGCGCCCATGCATTTCCAAAAGAACTTTCTAAAAGTGAATATTTTGATCTTGTAATTAATAAAATGCTTCCTGATTTTGCTACAAAAAACTTAGTGGACTATGTTGATATTTTTTGTGAGAAAAATTATTTCACGGCTAATGATACTGAACAACTGATAAAAGAGGCAAAAAAATATAATATTCCAGCTAAGATTCATGTAAATCAATTCAACTCAATTGGAGGAATAAAAATTGCTGTGAGAAATAAAGCTGTAAGTGTTGATCATTTAGAAGTGGTTGATGAACAAGATATAGTAGAATTGAAAAAAGGTTCAACCATGCCAGTTTTACTACCGGGTTGTTCGTTTTTTTTAGGAATTGAATATGCACCCGCAAAAAAATTATTATCTAATAATATTCCTTTTGCGATTGCAAGTGACTTTAATCCTGGTTCATGTCCAACCGGAAATATGAATTTTATCATCTCATTGGCATGTAACAAACTAAAACTTACTCCTGAACAAGCAATAAACGGTGCAACACTAAATGGTGCCTACTCTATGGGTTTATCCGATGTTTCGGGTAGTATTACCAGAGGGAAATTGGCGAATTTACTTATCACAAAAAAAATTGAATCATTAAATGAATTACCCTATTATATTGGAGATAATTTGATCGATAAAGTTTTTATTAGAGGTAAGGAAATTTTATAATTTTTCGTCAACTATTTTTAAAACCTCTTTTTCCTTTAAATCTGTAATTTTTAAAATTTCATTTGCTTTTGATAA